>OGNW01000074.1_pt1 | contig 98729 bp, 82 predicted proteins | sample 1573591 | NCBI WGS metagenome assembly OGNW01 (sample SAMEA2581894, study PRJEB24529) | metagenome | biome: Human gut stool | place: China | collected 2011
CGTACGGATTCGTTAGGGTTTTCTTGCCTTGACTTGCGCGGGTGGTCCAGAGATTAGTCGCAGGTTGTTTACGGCCGGCACTCTCGGCGCCAGCGCCATTTGGATCGGTCTCGTTGAAGGTATCGGCGAAGGTACGGCGCTGATAGCCAAAGTCTTTTCAGGCGTCGTAGCCGATCGATTCGGGCACAAGAAGCGCCTGGTGTTTGCAGGTTACTTTCTGGGAGTTGTCTCGAAACCGGTCTTTGCTTTGGACGGTTGTATGCCGGTTGTTCTTGCCGCTCGCTTTTTCGACCGGATCGGCAAAGGTCTCAGAGGTGCACCACGAGACGCCATTGTGGCAGACGTCACCGATGAAAGCATCCGAGGCGCAACTTACGGACTCCGGCAGTCGCTTGATGTCGCCGGCGCTTTTGTCGGTCCTCTGATTGCTACGCTGCTGCTTTTGCTTTGGACAGAGGATCTGAGAAGTATTTTCTGGATCGCGCTGATTCCCGGGGCTGCGTGTCTGCTATTGATATTGATCGGCGTCGAAGACAATGTCACGGAAACAAAAAGCACGAAGCGGATCGAATGGAACGAAATCGGCAGTGTCATGACGCCTGCCCTCCGACAACTGGTAATTCTGGGCACGCTCTTTTCGCTGGCACGCTTTTCCAATGCCTTTATTGTGCTCAAAGCTGCAGATATCGGTATTGATCAAGCCTGGATACCGATGATCATTGTGCTCATGAATATCGCCTTTTCTCTATCCAGTTATCCGTTCGGAATGCTCGCCGATCGACTCAATCCGATGAGGCTGTTGGCTTTGGGCATGGTTCTGCTGGCACTTTCCGATTTGTTGTTTGCCTTTGCTGCAAACACTGCTGTTTTGATCCTCGGTGTCGTTCTGTTCGGAATGCATCTCGGCGCCACTCAAGGAATCTTCTCCGCTATCGTTTCCGAAGTGGCAGTTTCTCATCTGCGCGCGACTGCCTTTGGCGTATTCAACTTTTTCTCGGGTATCGCTTTGTTGGTTTCAGGCCTTGTTGCGGGCGGCTTGTGGGAGTTGTTCGGTGCGCAGTACTGCTTTGCCGGCGGGGTGGTCTTTGCCGTCTTGACGCTCGTTCTGATTCAAAGATTTCGTTTCCTGGCCGTGCGGCAGTAACAAATGCCGGTGCCATGGATAGAAGTACAGTTTCGCAAATTCAAAGAAAATACCAATGCTCATCCCAAGTTTTGGTTCACAATGACAGTAAGCCGAGATCGGTGATACTTGAAGGAGAGTTATATGATCAGCAGACGATTGCTCATTACCGGTTTCGCCGCCGCTGCGGCGTCAGCGATCGCTCCGGCAGTTATGGCCGCCGGTGACGGTGGTTTCGGCGATCTTTTGGGCGGACTGGCTGATGCAGCATCTCGCCGTTACGCCGAAAAATATCGTGACGATGCCCGCTGGGACGGCAAGTACTACTACGATAAATACGACAACCGCCGTTATTCCCGCAGCGAATGGCAGCGTGAAATTCAAAGACGCGCCCGCGCTGAAGAAGAAGGACGTGATTGGCGCGACAGCAAGCGTCGTGCCTGGGAAGAAAAACGTTACGGCAAGAACTATCGCAAGTTCAAGAAAGAACAGCGTCGTGATGAAAAAGATCGCCGCAAGGATGACCGTCGCGATGCCAGAGAGCGTCGTCGCGATGAACGGGATCGTCGAGACGACAATCGTCGCCGTGACAACCGTTAATCCGTTACTTCACAACTAACTATTGCAACGGAATCTGAGACTCTGTCGTTAGCGCGCCAGGGTCTTTTTTTGTGTTCGACAATCCGTAACAGCCATGGCTATGGTTCGGGGAAAATATTAATGTGACCTGTTGACGGACATCTTTTGCGCAGGCACCTGATAGAACGCATTCTCGGAGAGCGCTTCGGCATTCGGAACATCCTGCAAAGACAAGTCAATCGTATAAGCGCCCAAGAAACGCTCCGCAAAGTATGCGCTGTAGATCGGTGAATTCGGAGACAGCGACCCAATTCGCACGGCTCCCAGCGAATGGATAAAGTCACCGTTTTCCAGTGCAATGCCTATGTGGCGCACGATGTTGTCCCCGGCTTCGTTTTTCTTTCCGAAAGCAACAAGACTGCCTGCCGGGATATCTTCCACAGAACGCACAACCAGTTTTTCAGCCTGAGCAATCTGTTGATCAGCGTTCCGGCTGAGTATCACACCGTTAAGCCGCCACACCAGCGACACAAAACCGGAACAATCCACGCCATTGGTGCTCGTTCCGCCCCATAGATACGGAGTTCCGAGAAGTTTCTTAGCATTACCAAGCAGGTGACGGACAAAAGTCCGCGGGGCCTCCTTTCGGACTCGGTCATAAAAGGCGAAATACGTGTTCGCCTCCCTGACATCGATTGTTCTGAGAAAACCTGAATTTCCGTCCGGCAGCTGGGCCCAAACCCGTTTACCCTGCTTTTCAATCAAGCGAAGGATGCTGCCGGCGGTAAGCGGAGCCAGAACCGTTCCGTTTTCATCTGTAAGCGTTGTGGAACGTGCGGTCACAACCACACGCCGCGAGGCGTTCCAGTCCGAGAGTTCTTGTTCGGTCATACGAGCAATTTGCAGCCGATGAACCCAGCCGATATAGCCGTCGGGCATTTGCACGCGCCAAAACGGAGCCTTGAATTCGAGAAGACGTAACGGCGTGCCGGCCAGAGCCTGCGTTGTTGCAGCCACCGCAAATCGAGGTTCCTTTTTGACGGTCGCTACGGAAACATTCACAAGTGCCCACGGCTTATCCCCTATTTGCGCATTGTCTTGCGGAAGCACCGTCACGCGAACGTCAACCGGCATTTTCTTTGCGTGCAGTCGGCTATTGAGTTCGTCTAGCGCCTCTTTGCGATCTGTCTTGCCCTCGATCGTCCAACCGTCAGACGTCTCATTGACCTTGACTTCCCAGACCGACAGACGTGCATCTGCGGCATAGATGTTTGCAACATCGGCAACCATTTCGGCGAGTTCCGAGTCAATTGAGGTCGTGACGCATGCGCAACCGGCGACACTGAGGCAACCGCTCAGAAGCAAAAGTTTAGAAAAACGCGTGACAGCAAGCATGTCGTTCTCAGACCTGATGAATGATGTTTTTGCAATTTTCGGCACGATGCCTTTTTTGACGAAACGGCCTTCTTGCCGAAAACGTCGACAGTCAGATAAGCCTCATTGATCTTACTTACGCTCAGAGCACCGAGACAACCTGTTTAGAGCATTCTTACTCACCCGAGGGATATGGCTCTAATCGGTCCAACATTTCTTTCACTGCGACAAAACATTCTTGTGTTTCAGCGTTTATACCCAAGTATTTTCCTGTACAATCCCGACTTGCGTTTGATCTGCATCAAATGCACCTCAACATCTTTTTTATTTGACTTATGACAAGCCCACCACGATAGGAATCACTTACATGAAAAGAACGGCACTTTCCTCAGCTGTCCTGTGTTCGGTTTTACTCACAGCATGCTCGACAGCGGAAATACCGCGAACAGTTCCTGAAAACAGCGCTTCGTACGACCAAACAGCTTCTTACGCCCAAAACTTGGGGCGTCAATTTGGCATTCTGAAAATCACTGATGCAATGACCGGTACGGAGCAATGCGCGAGTGTGAAGACAGAGACTCACCTGGCGCGCAATTTAGGTGTCACATTGTTGGCCAACTCTCCGCTTCAAGATCTTTCCAAAAGCGTATCCAAAGGCCCGTTCAGTACCGGCGTAGGTCTCGACTTTGCCAACCTCGGCTGGAAGAACGATACGGTCTATTTCGAAAATCTTGATCACTGGTTCGCATTTGTTCCGCAGCAAGCGTACTCGAGCAAGGAAGCCGCTCAGAGCTACACCGTTCAGGCTCTGGCAGAAGCGACGATCGCCGTCTTCAGTCAAAACGGTTACACCGTTAAAGACATCAGAACTTCAGAACTTGAGCAATCCGGCGACACGCTGCGGCAAAGCGTGCAAATCAAACTCGTGAACGAAGCCGCGGGCTGCTTAAAGCACTCCCCGTGCCGAATTGCCTTTACATCGCATTTTTCGGAAAACGAACCGATGAAGCCGGCCGATTGGATCGTACAGACTCAAAAGCTCGATGGCGGCAAACACTGGAAATTCTGGGCAACCTCGCTTGAATCGGACTTAAAACAAACCCCTCTTTCGGAACAAAGCCGTCTGTGGGAATCTGTTTCAGGAAAGCTTCCGAACGGCTTTAGCCTGTATTTTGCGCCCAGACAGGTGGACAAGGGCCTTTGCCGTGAAGCCAGACTCATGAGCAACGGCAAAACCTACTTGTTCAGTCGCTAATACAAACCTTTCAGACAACGCCGGAGGCGATGCGTGACGCGATTTCCGGAACTTGTTATCCGTTAGAACGCGCCCATGCCGAGCGCCAAATAATCGAAACCGCCGAGATCACCTCCCGGCGGTTTCGTTCGTTGACGGCTTGTCAATCCACGCTTTGAGCCATCCACCACAGATTGTGCGGATCGCGGATGCGGTGGTCTATGATGATTATTGCCTTGGGAGAAGCCGGTAGCCCGTTTTCAAGCGTCAGACTGGATTCTTCCTCCTTATCCTTTGCGGACTGCGCATCGGTTCTCAGATGCATGAAGAAGTACGGGTCCGTGGGCGAATCGAAGTCGCCGAACGGTGCATCGATGTTGGCATCGACCGCACGACCGGCCGTTCCGTACATGGCATCGTTAAGTTCAAGATGAGGCAAATCGTCGGGCGATAGGTCGCGAGCAAGAATTTGCCGCAATCCTTCGAGCGTCAACAGCGATCCGAACTTCTGTGCGTGATCGCGCACGAGAATCGTGCCGGATTCGGACTTGAGCTGGTCTTGACCGTGAGCCTGTCCGCCGTGCCCCGTTAGAACAATGATGCTGTCTTCGCCGAGATACGGCTCGGTGATGTTCACGTCTCCGTTGTGGTTGAGAATCATCGTCGAGTCTTCGGAGACGCCGCCATCGATTGTCGCCGTTCCCTTTTCGGTTTGACTCAGGCGATAGACGTCGAGGTAACCTTCGGTCGTGTTCACGTCGGCAAGGTGGATGTTTCCTTTGTCGGTATAGACCGTCACACGGTTTCCGGTAAGCGACCCGGTAAAGACCACGTCACGCAGCTCACCCTCTGCAATCGAGTCGTCGTAAAGGGCGCTCACGATGCCAAGCATTGTCTGGAAACGCTTGAGCGGCTTTGCTTGGTGGACCGCATTGCTGTCTGGCCGGGCAGCCTTGACTTTGAGCGCGGCGTACGCAGTCCCAAGTATGTTGTAGCCGATTCCGGCTGGCTGTGCGGTCTGCTTGGCTTTTGCAGCACCGCGCCCTGCGTTATTTCAAGCGATCATCCGGAGGATGTCCGCAGGCTGCTTACGACCTGGACTTGGGCTCAATTGGCAACTCTCACGGACAATGCTCTCGGGATTTGCACCTTTGGCATTTTGCTCTGCGAACGGGGCTAAGCATCGACCTGATTCTTGAAGACGCCAGAACGGGGTCGCTCACAGCCTTCCAGGTCTCAACCAGGGAAAACGTCACGGAAAACGATTTCGGGGCTTTGGTGAAATTCAGAGAACTTGTCAAAGACCGTGAGGTTCAAAACGTTCTTCTTTATTGCGGGCAGAGCTTAAGACGCTTTGATTCGATCGGAGTTGCGGTGCCGATGGCGTTTTTGTGGTTGTGACGGATTGCGGGTAGCGTATTGCCTGCGGCATTCGTTGACGCACCCGAGGTTAACCTCATGTTGAACCATCTACTCAGGAATCAACATGAGCAAAACCAAAAAGAAAACCGTCGTCAAGGTCAAAGTACCTCGTACCCGCAACCTGATTGCCAAGGCGCTGTGTTCCGGCCGGCAATTTCAGAGTCGCCCCTTCGTTAACAGGAAAAAGATGCCGGCGAAATTCGACTGGCGCAAAGAGATAGGTTAAACGATAAGCCCGCACGTCTGGAAAATCTTTTCAAGCCGTTTAGACTTGAACGCGCGGCTTTTTAACTAGGTCTCGGCCATGATTGTCCAATACGCTTCAGATCTGCACCTCGACTACGGACAGAATTACGAATACGTCCTCAACAAAGGCTTTGAGGAGGAAGGCAATGTGCTCATTCTTGCCGGCGACGTTGCAAATCTTGTGGCGCTGCGTACCTATCGCCTCTTCTGGGATCTGTGTTCCTCAAACTTTGAAAAAACGATCTTCGTACCGGGCAATCACGATTACTACGGCGAATGGGACAAGGTCGAAGACCTGATTGAACCGATCAAGATTTCGATCCGTCCCAATGTGACGTGCTGCAACAATGAAGTCGTGCGTGTGGGTGACACTGACTTCATCTGCTCGACTCTCTGGTCGAACATCATTCCCGAACAGGCTGCCGCGGTCAATTCCACACTGCTTGATTTCAGTGAAATCACGTTTGACGGCAAGAGAATCACGGTCGACGACTACGTCGCCATGCACAAGGAGGCCGTTGCATTCCTTCAGGAAGCCGTAGCAGGGTCCGATGCCAAGCACATCGTCGTCGTAACGCACCACGTGCCGAGCTTTACGCTTTGCCGAGAAGATCACAAGAATTCGCCCATTGCTTCCGGTTTTGTCACTGAACTGGGCAACTGGATTGCAGACTCACGCATCGACTACTGGGTCTACGGCCACTCACACACGTCGATTGAAGGCAGCATCGGTAAGACAAAGTTCGTCTCCAACCAATTGGGCTATCTGGCTCTGAACGAAGGCGAAGACTATTCGCCTTGCAAGACGTTCTTGATCTAGTCGGTTTTCCATCTTTCAATGATCGAGTCGATAACCTCGTTTCTAGCCGGCGACGGCGGCCTTTGGGCTCTTTGCGTGTCCGCCTTTTTGTCGTCAACCGTCTTACCCGGAAGCTCGGAAGCGCTTCTGGCAGCGGCTCTCGCATCCTCCCCGCAAACCGATCGCGCCCTTTTGCTTGTTGCCGCGGCAAGCCTCTTTAATACGCTCGGCAGCATGACCAGCTGGGCGATCGGCCGCTATGTTCCCCATCGCGTGCCAGCAAACGACGCCATCGATCGTCTGCGCCGTTGGGGTGCCCCGGGACTGGCGCTGGCCTGGGTACCCGTCATCGGAGATGTGCTGCCGCTCGCCGCCGGGTGGTTACGCATCGGTTTCTGGCCTGCTCTTCTTTGGACAGCAGCAGGCAAGACCGCTCGTTATTCGGTCATGGCCTTGGCACTTCTGGGAGTTTTCTAACCGGCTCTATCTTTGCAGCGCCGCTATCCTCTGCGCTTCTTCGGAAAGCGGCCGATCATCCACATAATCGATGTCGTTGTCCTTGAGCCATTGTTTAAGTGCCTCCAGTACGGTGAGTTCTTCGTAGGCGTACCACTCATGAAGCTTTCCGCATTCATCAAGAAAATCTTTGAATCGTCGGAAGGCGCCGCGGCGAGAGAAGATTGCGACGACGCGTTCACACTGCTCTTCAGACAAGAACTCTCGGGCGAACCGCAGAGCCATGCGATGGCCTAAACGCAATTCGGAGGCATCCGGAAAAGCGATCCAGGAGCCTTCTTTCATTGCGTCGTATGCGGCGTCGATTTCCTCGGTGTCGGCAAACATAGAGTTCGGCACATAGACGATGCCGTCGGCATCGGTTCGCACAAATGCTTTGGCATCCGACTCCCAAGGTGCCAGCATGGAAAAAACGGCTTCGAATTCGCGCAAGGAAATCACGATCAGTCTCCTTTCCGATTCTTGATGTTCAACGATACCGCAATTGGCACAAAACCGTTAGGCACAAATTCGCATAAAACTTAAACTACGAAAACGCCGGAGTCCCGGAGATTCAGAGAAGCAAAAATAACAACATGAAACGTTTTTGCTAAGTTCGATTTCGCAATCCGAACAACTCAGAAGGAGCTCACTTGTCGGCCTTCTTCTCGTCCTTTTGCTTTTTGTCGCCCTTAGCCTTGCCCTTTTCATCGTCGGAGAAACCGTCGCGGAAAGCGTGACCGACTTCCCGTGTGGCGTCGCGAGAGGCATGACCGATTTCACGGGTCACGTCGCGCGTGGTGTGACCGATGGTTCGGCCGACTTCCTTAATGGAATCAAAGAACGAGTCAGCAGCCGAAACCGTGGGAATGGAAAGCATCAAAGCGATGGCGGAAGCAACAGCGGCAAGTTTGTTCATGTATGAGACCGATTCGGTTCGTTGGTGGTGGGTGCTCGCAATTATGCCATTGCACCTGACACTCAATGACCGCAATCTTCTGACGATCGTCTCGAACAACTTCCAAAAGCGATTGTTTTTGCGTGCGACGGTAATTGACGCACGTAGCTTTAATGTTTCAGTGTCGCAGCAAGAAAGCTTTGAAAAACAAAGCAAAACGCTCGAATTAGGAACACGAACCAACGCCGCGACCTTAGCGAACTACTGAGAACAACAACCGCCAATCTTTGACGAGGACGACAATGTTTGCATACAAACTGACAATAAAAACACGAAAGAGTCGCAAGGCCAAACTTGAGAAGTTCATCACCGCTCTTGAATCAAGCGATCTTACGAAAATCGAGCAAGACCACATTCGAAAGCAGATCGCCGCAAAAGTGCGAGACTTCTATGCGCTTGCCAAGAAGTACGAATGCCTTCCGATGACCGTTAAGCAAACATTCGAAAATGAAAAGGTCAGCATTCGGATTAAGCTCATCCATGCCGGCACATTGGATGCTCTGGGCGAGCACCTCATCCGTATGTTCGATACGAAATACTATTCGCCGGTTCAAATGACGGTCACGTTTCCGAATCCCAACGGTGACGACCTGTCAGCGGCGATTGAAATTGCCAACAGCGCAAAACGCAAAACATAGATTCGATAATTAACGATTATCCATTCACTAGCCAGCCTGCCGCCGTTAGAGATTTCCTCCTTTTGCTCTTTCGGCAGCAGTTTTTTTCTTCAATTCGCCCCATCCCTTGCCTCTCTAGACTTTGCGAGTTTCTACCGCGGACGGCCAACTCACCCCGACACAATCCCCAATATTTTCACTTCGCTTTCGTCAAAATATTTCCTTGCGCCCTAACCAATGATCTCGTCTTCAATTTTCGGCAGTAAGCCCCGAATATCTTGAGATATCCTAGATAGAATCTCCTAATTAAAAATTTCGAATGTTTATCATCAATTATTCGTTGACAATTGCGAATAAAGACTGTTAGACTCACCGCATCTAAGTAGGAGGATAAAAATGTCTGATAATTTCAAGGAACTTTACGCTAACTTGCAGCGTCAGCAGGAAGAACTCAAGAAGCAGGCTCAGGAAGCCAGAGCTGAAGCCATCGCTTACGTTCAGGAAATCATCACCGATTTCCAACTCAAAGCTTCCGACTTCACGTTCGCCGAAGAACCTGTTGCCGCCACCAAGAAGTCCCGCGGCAAGTCCCCGATCAAGTATCGCCTTCCCAACGGCGTCGAATGGACCGGCAAGGGCAACATGAAGCGCGAAGTTCGCGCCTTCCTCGAAGCCAACAATATGAAGCGTGAAGACCTTGAACAGTTCCTGACTGAACAGTTCAAGAAGTAATCCGAAGCCGTTCGGATTCGAAAAGCCTCCCGGGACAACCTCGGAGGCTTTTTTTGCGATCAATTCCGGTCGAAATCCTAACTTTCAACCGATCGGCCTTTCGGCCATTTTCGTACACGCGAAAAAACCGCCGGCTGTCTTTGGCCGGCGGCGTGGATCATTTGATTGGCTCAGGTGTTATTCAAGACAGCTGATCGTTTCGAGAATGTATGGGTCCTTCGAGTCGCCGTAAGTCTGCCGAAGCAGACGTGAAATGCGGCTGCTCGCGCAGCCAAAACCGAAGGACTCGCTCAAAAGACCGGGGTCAGCCTTGATGATATTGAGGATTTCCTTATCGGAAAGGTCCGCAAGAATGTCTTCGTTGGCGAGCAACGCCTGGCGCACATCGTATGTGCTGTCAGCACAAAGCGCCTTGACGGCGTCCGTCGGCAGCGCATCCCGTCGCGCCACTTCGCTTCGTACCGCGCGAGCCGGGTGGTAGGCCATGCGAACCACAAACGGTTCCGTATCGCCGTTGATCGGAAGGTCGCGAGCGACCCCCTCAAGACCGTCTACGGGAATCATGAGTTTTGGCGTTGAGCCGGCCGCGCGCAGATCGCCCTCGACTTCCTCAAGAAACACCAAGGCATAAACATAGTCTTGCGGTCGTCCATAGAGATCCAGTCCGAACTCCGAGGCGCTGCGTCTGCGACGGGTAAACGGAAGACGCCGTTTCGGAACCTCATCGGAAAATTTTTCCAGCCGGTCCTGCAGAATTCGCGCCTCCTGGCGCACACTCAGATCGGGATGTTCATAGAAGTGCTCGATAAGCTTTCGAGCTTTTTCGGCAAGCGCTTCGTATTGCTTTTCAAACGCCACCGAGCGCTCAAACTCTTGGACGGTAGCCGCTTCGCTCTTCTGACGCAGCGGATTGTGGTATGCATTGTTCGCAGCCTGCGTCATCGACTCCATCGTGTTTTCAATGAGTTGTCCGTCTTCGCTGGCGAAGGCCACGGCCTGATCGAAACTCATCAGACCGACGGCCTGAGCATTGAGCGAGAGATTGTTTTTGACGTCGTGCGAAGCGTCGTCTGCAAGAAGCGTGACGGACTCGGCCGTCAGATTCGGCTCCGTAGCCGCAGCCGTGCGCAGTCGTGCGTCCGGGTGACGGGCAAGCAGATTCATAAAGGCGGCCCGGCGCATCGCCTCTTCCGGCATTGCCGCATCCATGCCGCCCCAGCGAACCAGGTCGGCCACAAACTCTGTGGAAACCGCCACCGTGATGATTTCATCCCACTCGTCCGAACCCGTCATGCGCTTGCCGCTGATCAGACCGATGCCGCTGGGAGCACGCTTGATCAGTTCCCGGAATTCGGGCCGTTGAGGCTGCAGGATCGGCGGTACACGTTGATGGTTGTCGTTAACCGTTGATGGGGTATGGGTCATTTTCAAATTTCCTCTCGAAAACCTTTTTTTGCCAATGACAAATTTATTGTCAACCGCATGGTAACGGAGGATGCGTCATTTTGCGACTCACCCGCAAAATAGCTTTACAACTCGGGCAATTTCGGCGGATCTCTCTTTCGATAACAGGTGTCTTGCAAGCGTCAATCAGTGTCGTACCGACTGTCAGAATGATCGTATCTCCAATGTCTTTCAAGGAGTCGAAATGACCGATCAAAACAATACGACCACCGTCGAAACCTCCCAAACGAACCCCAAGGCCTCTCTCGAACAGTGGCAGCATCTTCCTATTTACACGATCAGAGATCGTGTAAAGCCTCTGGCAGTACTGCGCTACGGCGACACAACCGTGCGCCTGAGCTGGCCCATCGTGGATTTCATTTTGTCGGCACAGTATTCACCCACGCGCCACACTGAAGACGGAATTTCGCCGGCACTGATCGTCGAAGAGACCGAGATGACCTACACGGCCGAGCCCACGGCGGTGCCTGAGCCCCAACGTGAAGTCTGGGAAATTCTTGCCAAGAGCCCGTCCTACGAAATGCGCAAGATAGCCGCCGGCCGCGGCCTGAAAGTTGAAACTTTTATCAAGCTTCTGAACGATCGCGCTTTTTGCGTGCGTGAAGCTGTGCTTGACAACATCGATGGTCTCGAGACGCTTGCCTCGACCGAAGACGGACGCCGAGCTGTTGCCGACGCCCTCAAGGATCGCACGCTTCGCAACACTGTGCGCCACCGCATCCGCTACATTGACGAGCATGCTGCAGCCGTTCTGCGTCCCCTGTTGATTAAAGCCGTTACCGAAGGCGACGCCGTTGCGGGTGATGCGATTCCTTTCGAACTGGTGCTCAACCCCGACACCGATCCGTACACGATTACGCTCACGGAACCGGCAGCAATCGAAAACGCGATCGACAGCCTCATGAGTTACGACGACTTTGACGATACGGAAGGCCATGACGGCCCCGATCTATTCGATCTGACCGCGCAACCCGAGTACGTGATTGAAAAATTTGCATCGGATCCCAGAGAATTCGTACGACAATATGCTGCGCACTACGTCCGTTCGTCCATGCCTGCCGCAAGAAAATTGGCCTTTGACGAGAGCCCTGCCGTTCGCCGCGCCGTTTGTGTCGAACCCAAGGATCTCACGAACGAAGAGCGCATCGCGTTTTACGGCGATGATCCGGAGCGCCTGATTGACTACGTCGAGAATCTCCAGGAGCTCCCGGCAACGACCGACTTCATCCGCCTTCTCCTTGCTGACCCCGATCCCGCGGTTGTGCAACACACCACGCGCCAAATCCAAGACCTCATCGTCGAGGCGGTCAACGACGCCGAGGACTTTGAGGACGAAGACGAGGAAGATGAAGTCGACGAGTTCGGCCTCGATGAAGACGGGCTGGATTCCGACTGGGACATCGATTTTCGCGATCTGTACGGAGACGACGAAGGAGATGACGAGGACGACGATAAGGACGAGGAAGAAGACGAAGTCAGCACAGAAAAGTCCGATGCACGCAATCTGAAGTTGCCGCTTTTCGACGAAAAGCTGTGACCATACACCGAACTGACGCATCCTATAGAGTTCGTTGCTACGAACTCTATAGGTTACGCGTAAAGTGAGACCTCGAATTGTGGACTTAGACTTTGCAGAACCGGTTCGCCGCTATTGATCCTTTCGTATCTCTACATGCTCAGGGAAGTCCTGCAACACAGTTAGTGCAGCCAAATACGTCTATTTTCTCATTACGCTTTTCCACCATTCCTCATTCCGGTGCTTGACGGGCGAAAACCGCACCTTGCCTTCCTTTTCCATCGTCCAGATGTTGGAAACCTCGCGCGGCAAGATCAGATTGAAATCGTCAAACGCCTCCTCTACGTCCTTTGCCTCGGTGATCCGCACGGCAGCGTTCAACGCGGCGCGCTGCCGTGCCCGCCAGGCGCGGTGCCAGCGCTGCTTGTCAAACCTTTCGCTGTCGACTTTGAGCAAAGAACAGATCGGCGAGTAGCGGTGTGATCGGGACATTTCAGAGGCGTACCTAAAAGAATCTTTTCGCCCACTCTATTGCCTGCTGCGTCACTGACCAACGCAGTCGCACGCTCGCCTTCTATGCGTCAATCGTTGACGCACATCCGGATACCTTACTTACGAACCCACTGTTTTTCACAGTCAACCGAAGTAAGGAGAGCCACGCATGTGGTCGCAAATCCAACGAAAACTCTACGAAATCATCGATCCCAAAATTAACCTGCAAGTCCATTGCGCCGTCTATCCGGGCGGCGGCAAAACGTGTGCCAACGGCATACCGCGCTTTTGGGTAACTCTCGACGGAGAAGTCATCTTCGATTGCATGCATGACTTCATGTTCATGTGGCACGACAAGGACTTCAACATCGGCAATCTGCCGTTTCAAGACGACATCTCGTGGTGCTGCGGTATCGTCATCCGCCACTTTCAGGCCCCCGTCGACAGACTCATGACCTTGCACGACCGTTTCGGCCTCACGGACATTCTTCTGGCGGCCGACCGCCGCATCGGCAAACGCCGCTGGCCGGAGATCTATAAAAACCGCTCCAAGGCTGCCCGCAAGGTACTCATCGCTCGAGGCTATGTCCCGCCAAACGAAGACGAAACCAAGCTCGAAGCCGAAATTCAGGATGTTTTGAACACACTCGCGGCGAGCAACACCGCTCTCAAATCTCTTTAGGAACAGAACATGCACCTTCTCAAACCCGAAGAAATCCTTCGCATTCACGACGCCGTGATTGAGCGTTTCGGCGGCTTAAAAACATCCTCGATGGCGCCCGAGGAATCTCTTTCCAAGGCCGAGGCTCTCGTCGGTCGCATCCGTACCGCGATGACCTACAACACGGCCTACGATTGGACCAACGTCTTTCTGTGCGCGGCCTTTCAAACGTACTGCATCGCTCGCGCTCATGCCTTTGCCGACGGCAACAAACGGACCGCCCTGAACGCCGCCGGACTCCTTTTAAAGCGCGCGGGCTGCCGTCTGAAAGATTCCGAAGCCCTTCCCGAGCTTCTGGTGGAACTCGCGCAGGACCGCGTCAAACTCGAAGACATCGCCGCGCATCTGAAAGCGGAAATGACTGTCTTCGAGAAGACAACTGACGTTTCCGAACCCAACGATCCGTTCGCGAAATTGGCCTGGATGAAAGTTGACCCACAAACAATGGATCTCATTAGAGACTTCGCGGAAGAACGAACCGACATTCCGACGCTGTGCATCATCGGTTCTTCGCGGTGGCTCACCGTGAATCCCTTAGACCTTGCCGAGCTTGCCGTACAGGCTAGGCTCCTTGAGCGCCACCCGGAATGGTCGCTTGTCACATTCGACTGTGGAATCCGAGCCTTGAATAAGGAAAAGCGCGCGGACGTCGTGAGCGCAGCGCTCACCATCATTGAGACGGCCGACCTTCTGCACCTTCGTGGACCGTCGTCGTTTATGCACGGTTGGCCGGAAGACTTCGAGACCGTCATGCAGGCGCTCAACGAACGCGCCAACGCCGGCAAACGAACGATCGTCACGGATGGCGAAACCGTTGCCGAAAGCTTTGCACGGTATAACCGTCCCGTACCGGATATTTTTGCGAATGCCCTGATCGCCGAGTTCAGTCTGGGCGCGATCGAAAATTAACCTTGTCAGGGAGACAACAATGCTCGGAGCCATTGTCGGCGACATCGTCGGCTCTCAGTTCGAACACGCCAATCATCTCAGCAAGTCTTTTGAGCTCTTTTCGCCCGAATGCTCCTTCTCTGACGACACCGTGCTCACGCTCGCCGTCTGTCAGGCGCTTCTGGAGACCGAAACAAAGCCTGAGCTTTTGCCGCAGGCCGCCGAAAGGCATCTTGCCGACTTTGCCAACCGCTATTGGAAGCTCAGTTACGGCGGACAATTCAACCGCTGGCGCATATCGGAAGTTAAATCGCCGTACTTCAGCTGTGGAAACGGTGCGGCTATGCGCGTAAGCGGCTGCGGCTACGCAGCAAAAACGCTCGACGAGGTCTTTGCACTGGCTGATGCAGTCACCGCCGTCACGCACAACCACCCGGAAGGTCTCAACGGCGCCAAAGCCGTGGCTGCCTGCGTCTTTCTCGCCCGCACCGGCCACGACAAAGCCTCCGTCAAAAACTTCGTCGGTCGCCACTTCTACGACCTCTCATTTTCGCTTGATTCGATCCGCCCGACATATTGCCGCGGTAAAGCGCTCAACACCTGTCAAAACTCGGTGCCGCAGGCGCTGTTATGTTTCTTCGAGTCGACGTCCTTCGAAGACGCCCTCAGAAACGCGGTGAGTCTCGGCGGTGACAGCGATACGTTGTGCGCGATTGCGGGAAGCGTCGCGGGCGCCTATTACGGAGTTGCCGATGAAATCGCACAGCAAGCCTCGAGCTTTCTCGACGATCGCCTGCGCGGTGTGCTTGCCGCATTTGAGTCCAGATACCGACCGGTCTCTCGGGATTGATCGGTTGCGACGGAAAACGACGCACGCGGTTTTAGTCTTTTGTTGTCAATCGACAAGACTTCCGAAGATAAGCTTCCGCGGAAAAAGTGTCGAAGCGCACGACTCAACGCAACCGAAAGGACCAAACAAATGTATTGCACCGACCGCATCTGCGCCGCCTTTGCTCTGGCCGCGCTTGTACACGAAAACCAAAAGCGCAAATCCACCGAGATTCCGTACATCTCGCATCCCATGGCCGTGGCCTCTCAGGTAGCCGTTTGGGGCGGCAGCGAAGATCAGTTCGTCGCGGCGCTCCTGCACGACGTGATCGAAGACGGCGGCGCGCAATACATTCCGGTCATCGAAGAGCATTTCGGCAAGCACGTGCTCGAACTCGTGATGGCTTGCTCGGACGCGGCACCCGCCTCGGGCCAAGCGAAAGCGCCCTGGCTTGAGCGCAAGAGGCAGTACCTTGAGCACTTGCGCGCGGCTTCAGACGAGGTACTGCTCATCAGCGCCGCTGACAAATGGCACAACCTTCAGTGCACTCTGGCCGACGCCAAGCACCTGGGTGACGCCGTGTTCGATCGTTTTGTCGACCAGAAAAAGGACCGCGCCGAAAAACGCGAGCTCGTTCTGTGGAACTACTCGGAGCTTGTTGCCATCTATCGAGAGCGTAAGTTACCTGTTGCGCACGAAGTCGAATCCTTGCTCAATGAACTGATCATCGCGTTACAGAAGAACAACTAACCTTCTGCAGCTCACTCTTTTATGCAATTTCTCCTTGAACCTCCTCGGGCCGGTCTTCGGATCGGCCTCTTTTTTTCCTGCGACGCAGATATTTCTATGACTTTTCGGTTTCCTCCTTCAGGCTTTCCGAATGCGTCAATTATTGACGCATGATGTCTGACAATGTCTGCTGCAGACAACCAAAAAGAGTCAAAAGGCCATGAAATTCTCCGACCTGAAATCAACCATCCTCGAACAGTTCAAGACCACCCACGAAGTGGTTCCGTTCATCGTCGGCAAGCCCGGCGGCGGAAAGAGCTCCTGCGCACGCGAAATCGCGCAGGAACTTGCCGTCACCCACAAGATTCCTTCTGAGCGCATCATCGAATTCAATCCGTCTCTGCGGGAGCCTTGCGACGTGCTGGGTCTGCCGCAATTTCACGGCGAGTGCACCAAATGGCTGCCGCCCGAAGAGTTCTGGGCCTTGCGCCAAGGTGTGGGACCGTGCGTGCTGATTCTGGAAGAACTGAGCGACGCCGACATGAACATGCAAAATCCGCTCTGCCGCGTCGTGCTCGATCGCTGCGCCGGGCAGCTGCGTCTGTCGGATCAACTCTTCATCATCGCCACGGGCAACCGCACCGAAGACCGTTCGGGCGCCAATCGACTGAGCACGAAACTTGCCAACCGCATGCGCGAGCTCGAGTTCACAGAAAACCTCGACGACTGGCTCGAATGGGCGCAGGCAAACAACGTGCCTGTGAAACTGCAGGCCTTTCTGCGCTTTCGTCCTAGTCTGCTCTCGGACTTCGACGCCAAACGCAGCAGGAATCCGACGCCGCGCTCCTGGGCCTCCGTGGCCTTAATCCCCGAGTCGATCGAAAAGAAAGCAAAGCTCTTTCGGGAGCACGTCGCAGGTTCTGTGGGCGACGGCGCTGCGGCTGAATACGTGGGCTTTCTGAGAGTCATGAAACGCCTTCCGAGTGCCGAGAGAATCATCAACGATCCTGAGAGGATCGAGATACCGAGTGCCAACGACATTCAGTGGGCCACGATTGCCCAGCTCAGCTCCGTCCTCACGACCCACAACGCCGAGGCAATCTGGACCTACACGGCGCGCCTGAACCCCGAAATGACCGTGGCCGCGGCCAAGATGTATCTCTCGGCCAACCGTAAGGACTTTACGTCGGCGAAGACTCGCGACGGCAACAACCTCTACAGCACGGTCGTGGCGCGCTTTCTGCTCAAAAGCGGCCTTTTGATCTAAAGCGTGAAGGAGTAAAGCGATGCTTGCCGCCGACGTAGACCAGGGACAGAAAATCAGCAAGGCCTCCGTGGGGTTGCTTCTTCGTCATCCCTTTTTCGGCAGCCTTCTCTACCGTCACGAAGTGCTTATCACGGCTTCCGTAGAGACCGCCGCCGTAACGACTGACCGAGTCATTTTGCTCAACCCCGAGTTCGTAAAGAAATGCTCTGCCCCGCAGCTTGAATTTTTGCTTGCCCACGAGGTGATGCACATCGTCTTTGCACACATTGCAAGGCGCGGTGACCGGGATCCGGTGATCTACAACATCGCATGCGACGCCGTCATCAACGAAACGCTTATCGCCGAAGGTGTCGGCGAGTTCATCGCAGGCGGCATCCGTATGCTCGGCGCGCAGTACCGTACGTCGGAGTCTATCTACGACGAGATCGCGTCAAAGCTCAAACCCAAGGAAAAAACGTCTCCCTCGATAGGCCAAGGCCTGACGCTGCCGTTATTTCCGGATGATCTTGAGGCAGATGGGCAAGCCGGCGGACTCGCCGGTGCATCCGATGACGGATCCGAGAATGGCAACGACAGCTCGACAAGCACTTCTCCCTTCATCGGGGAACTCAACATCCCGGACCTTCCGCGTGAAGCACGGAAGATGACGCAGGAGGAAATCAACGAGCAGATCGAAGAAGGAAAGCTCGCGCTCGGCCAGGCGCTCACGACCGCCAGAACCTGCGGAAACATGAGCGGCGGCCTTGCACGCTTCATCGGTTCGATTCTGGAATCCTCCATGCCCTGGTACGAACTGCTCGAGCGCTACATGGTCGGCAAGGCTGAGCAACGTTACAACTGGAGCCGTCCCGACAAACGGCGACTGAACATCGCCTACCTGCCACGGCGCGAACGTTTCCCGTCCTTGGGAACGGTCGTGATCGGCGTCGACGTTTCGGGTTCCATTTCCGACATCGAAATCGCCGAGTATCTCGGCCATTGCGAGCGAATTTTCGACCTCTGCCACCCGCGCAAGGTCTATGTCGTCTACTGCACAACGCAAGTTGAAGCCGTCGACGAATATGAAAAGGGAGAACCGCTCGAACCTCGCAAAAACCTTTGGAGCGGCGGCACCTGTATGCCGGCCATCATGGATTGGATTGCAAAGAACGACATCGAAGCCGACGTCTGCGTCACGTTTACCGACGGTTATACGCCCTATCCAACCGAAAAACAGGTCCCCTGCCCGCTTATCTGGGTGTTGAGCAGCGATTTCCACCCGCATCAAGACATGCGGGGCGAAGTGATCTACGTCAATGGCAACCGGAACTGAAACATGTACGTACACACGCCACGATCTTATTTTTATCCCGACCAACTCCGAAAGTTTCTCAGTCGGCATGCGAGCGACGTTCCGATCGGTCAGGTCACCGCTGCCGACCTTGGAAAGCCCTACCTGTACAGCATCATACGGCCCAACCGTTTTCGTTTCGTCTACGAGCTTTGGTCGGCCAGCTACCTGCCGCTCAATTTCTACATCTCGATGCGGCACATTTACACGGGGCCTTCGCCGGGCTTCTACGCTCGCGCAAAGGCTGAGCTCATGCGCACCGGCAAACATCCGATGTTTTCCTTTGTAGACGGCTGGGCGCCGTTAAGACGTTTCGGCCTGGACAGAGACACCAGAGCGCCGCTGCAGATGCCGCTGTCCGTGCATACGGTCGACCGCATGGCCAAGTCAGTGTGGAACAAACTGCCCTTTCACAGCGTCTATTCCAGACCGCACGCCTTCTCGCTCATCATGACGGCCCTTGAAGGTCGGCTGACGCTCGAAAAGCTTGTCGAGCGCGCCAAGAGCGGAACCTTGCCCAAGAAATGGAAGCCGGTTACTTTTGCCTTTCGAAGCGTAGAGCTTGCGACTGATCGGCTGCTGGATCGCCGAACGCTGTTGGAGCCGAGTTCGAGAGCCAAAAGCCGGTTCTATCAACCCGAAAACATTCGATTTTGTGTGCCGCTCTACACCAAGTTAAGCGGAACCTTTGCAAGCGTCTCCGACAACAACGTCGACTTTTTCGAGGACCTGCCGGCTTACTTCGTGGCGCAAGAAGATGCCGGCTGGAAATTGTTTTTGTCGGATGCGAGAAAAACCGAAGTCGAAACTGTCGCGCAAGGCAAAGGCAAACCGGAAGATCGTCAGACGAAAATCATTGAGGCGATCAACAATCATCTGATCACCGCCCTTCTGAACGCCACTGAAGAACAGAGTCTCCTGCTCAATCTTACTCGGGAGAAGTTTTATAAGGTCACGCTGGTGCCCTTGTCTGCCGCTGACTGTGTGCAGTGTTACGAGGACATGCTCGACTGTTATCTCAGGCAATTGCAGAAGGTGTTCGACAAGCCCGAAAAGTACACGGACAAGGAAGGCGACGAGGTGAAAACCGAACTTGAAGTCATGGTCTATCGGGTGATGCAGGAGGCTTTCGACGAGTTTTTCCCAACGCCCGACAAAGGCCTACAATCGAACAAACAAAGGCGCTTGCCCCTAAACGAACGAGGAGAAACAAAATGCTGATCACTATACGCAATGGCAAAGCGGAACTGCGAAACGACAACGGCGGTCTGGTGCGTACGATGGGTTCGTTCAACGTCGTGAGCGTCTCGATGAGTGCGGAACTGGAACTCGTCGGCATCGTCTACGCCAGCGGCAAGGCTGAACTCCGGCGGCTTAACGGCGGCCTGCTTCGTACGCTCGAACCCAAGGACGCCGTGGACATTTCCTTTAGCGGCGATCTGGTTGCGATTCGCATGAGCAACGGTAAAACGAAGGTGCGCAAGGCTTCCACCGGAGGTCTCGTGCGTACGATCTGACGAATCGTTATATATTACATCTATCGGATCGTTTCGAACTTGTCAGAATTCAGTACCGAATCAACATATCATGCAAAGATCAGTCTATGGTTCGCCCATGGACTCGCTGAACATCGAACTTGATTCCGAGCTGCTTGTTCAAGCCGAGGAAGTCTGCGCCGAAATGGGCATCACGATCGAAGACGCCGTCGTGATGTTCCTGCAGGAGACGCGTCTTCAGGGACGGCTCCCTTTTGAGGTGCCGAAGGACACCGATCTTCTCAATACACCGCAGGAGTGACTGCTGAGTGCGACCGGTACGCGCCGCCCGCGGAACTATCCATTTGCCGGCGGCCGCACTTTTTCCAACTCCCGCAACCTCCGGCGCAGCTCGCTAAAATCCAAGAGATATCGTTTAAGGGCGCGGCTTTTCTTTTAGTACGCCGATGCCGCGCGCCCGTTATTTCGGACCTGGTTTCTCGTATGTCTGACAGCAATACCGTTTCGCCCGTGCCCTCCATCACCGCCTCCGATCTTCTCAACTTTGCGTTGGATCACGCACCCAACAAAGCCAAAAAAGAAGTCGGCCTCTACGTCAAGGAGAATCTCTCCAAGGCCCCTATGTTCAAGGGAGTACGCACGAGCAGCAACACCTTTCTCGACGGCGCGACGTTTCGCAACCGCATTCCGACGTCTTTCAAAAACAGCTTGCCGTCGATGAGCGCCTTCATCAAGACGCTTTTGAGAGAAACGCATGTCCAGCTTCTTGCCGACAAGAAGGCAAAGCACGAGGACCCGTTTAAGGCTGCGGGCGAATTCGCTCCCGAAACGGTGTACGGCATCACTGAGAAGCTTCTCACGCTACTCAGGGGCAAGCCCGAGGAACTCGCCGCTCACGTATTGTTGCTCTTCTTTGATGAATTTTTGGAAGCCGACGGCAAGGGACTCTCTTTCTCGATTCCGGATGAGCGAAAGGATCGCGTGAGCGAAGTGCTCGGCGTGGTGCTCACCGCTCTTGATTCATCGGAAAAATCCAAAGCGGGCGCCGAATCGTTCAAAGCCTACGTGCTCGCTCGCCAGCCGCAGGCAACGCAAGACAAGGAAGCGCGCGAATCTCCCGTTGAACCGAAAGCTAAACAGGCCGCCGCCAAGACTGTCCGCAAGACGAAGACCACAACCAGCGCCAAGTCCCGCGTGGCAAAACTCGTCAGCGACGGGTTCGATGCAAAGAAATCGAATCCTGCTACCGAAACGCTGCTGACGACCGCCGCCAACAGTCTCTCAGCCGAAGCGACGCCCGCACAGGACACCCATACGCTGCGCAGCAAGATTGAGGCTGTCTCCCTTGCGGCTGCCGTGTCGAAAACGACGACCGCAGGCACCAAGGCACAAGAAGCGCCCGCTGATACTCCAACCGAAGAAAACCGAACCGCCGCAGATCCCGCAACCCCTGCTCCGGAGCCCGAGCCCGAACCGGCGCCTTACGTTGCGCCCGACAACTTCCCGATTGAAAATGAATTCACGTACGACGTCAAGCCCGCCCGCGGCAAGACGAGAAGTCTCGGGTGCGTTCGCCGCTTCGGAAACAAATTCACGAACCTCTTTCTCGTCGCCAACTGGTCGGACGCCGCCAAACGCTTCATCCAACAGGATCTCTCGACCCGGTTTCCGAGCTTTGGTGCCGTGAGTCTGGATTCGCGCAAGTCGCCCCTGAAGATCAACGAAGGCTCGTTCTTTATCTTTGACTGGTCGGACGAAATCTTCTACGACCGCAAGGATGGCTACGGCGGTCGCCGCTCGGACTACGCTTTGGGCGTCGACTACGACGACATCGTCTCTTCGGGTGCCCTGCGACGCGTTGAAGACGCGGGCGGCTATGTGGTGGTCTATCCGGATCTGCCCGACAACGAGGCGCCCAACCTGCAGGACAAGGTATCGATTCGCTTCCGTCGGAAGGAAGAGCCCGAAGACGCGGAAAACCGCAAGCTTCTGCATCTCAACAACGTTCCCGTACTGCTTGCAGTCGGCGATCGCCTCTACGGTCCGCTTAACCTTCTCGAAGATTCCCTGCACCGGCCGTACGTCAACCTGCAGCTGCGCTCTGGCTCGCGCGTGATCAAGGGTTTTGACCGCACAAGCGGCGAGGCACCGTTGCTCACTGTCGAACAAAGCTGCCAGTCCGGCGACTCGCGCGTCAATGTCAAGGTCGACGTCATCTTCGTCACCAACCTGCAGCGCTGTGCCTACGATATGCTCTCGGACGACGGGCTTCTCAGCAAACTCTCTGCGAGCATCGCAGAAAACCGTTCCGAACGAGAAAAGCTCGAGGAATGGGCCGCCACGCAGCTCGAGACGAGCGAACTCTTCTGCGAAGACGACCGCATTCGCGCATCCCGAAAGAACCGAATCAGGAGCCTCCTGCAGCGCGCCGAAACCAACGACCGTTATTTCGACTCGGTCATTGCGCTCCTGGCAAAGACGATCGATCGCCGCGTTGACGATCAAAACTTCTTTGACGGCATCGTCAAGCAGTTCATAGACAACCCCGAGCTGAGAAAACGCCTGGAGTCGCACCGCGTGGTCACCACACAGCTCGAGAACTTGCGTGAGATGGTTTCTCAGCTCGAGACCCGTCGCGACACCCTGCAGCGCGAAATATCCCGCACGCTCGAGATGGAACGCAAGCAGGCGCAGGAAAACAACCGCACGCTTCTCGAAGACAACCGAAAGCTCGCGCAGCAGTGTTCCGAGCGTCGTGCCGAACTCGAGCTCATCGACGACATCGAAGAGCTCACCCAACAAAAAAAGAAGCTTCAGACCAAGGTCGACGACCTTTCGGCTCAGCACTCCAAGATCTCGTCGGAAATCAACGCGATCGACGACCATCTGAAGCAAGCCGTGCAAAAGGCGCACGCCTACGCGTTTGACGGCGCCATTGCGTCCAAATTGTTGCAGGCCGCCTCCGACTGGGAGTCCGACACCGAGCAGACCAATTTCGAAGCTCGCGCCCGCGTGGTCGCTACTCTGCCGCGTCTTGAACTGACCGGTAAGGCGTTAGCTGACGCGCTCGTTGCCGACGTGCAAAGCTACCGCGCGTACGACAAGAACACGATCCTCAATTTCTTCATCCTGCTCACCCAGAACTTCCTCACGGTCTTTTCGGGCGAACCGGGTTCCGGCAAAACGTCGATCTGCGAGATTCTCTCCTACGTTCTGGGCTTGCGCTCGATGCATAAGATGCCTGCTGTTGCGCAGTCGGGCCTGTGGAAAAATCCCATGGCGGCGCAGCGCTTCCTCACCGTCCCGGTAGAGCGAGGATGGACGTCCAAGCGCGACTTCATCGGTTACTACAACCCGCTTTCCAAGACCTTTGAGAGCACCGACTCTCGCCGTCGCGAAGCCTTTGCTGAACTGCACGCCGAAAACCAGAGAGGCTTTGACGACATCGCGTTTGTGATGCTTCTCGACGAAGCCAACCTCTCGCCCATGGAATACTACTGGGGCGACTTCATGCGCATCTGTGACAACCGTACGCACATCGGTGAGTACGTGTCGTTTGGCGGCGAAGCCACCTACTCGGTACCGGATACGCTGCGGTTCCTCGCGACCATCAACAACGACTTCACGACCGAAAACCTCTCGCCGCGTCTCTTGGATCGTGCCAACATCGTGAAACTACCCGAGCAGGACGTGCGATTCTCCAAGCAGCCCGACGAACGCGAGGAACACCCGATCGTCTCCTGGCACGCCATGAAGGACTACTTCGGTCCCAGGGCAATGGAAAACGCCGACGAAGTCAACGCGCTTTTGGAAGATATTTACGCAGGCTTCAAAAATCAGCTGGGCATCTCCGTTTCGATGAGAACGCGTCTGGCCATACAGGATTACGTTTCCGCCGGCGCCGCGGTCTTTACGGGCGAAACCGAACCCGCCTACCGCACTGCAATTGACTTTGCTGTCGTGCAGCGCCTGATGCCGCGCATTGACGGCAACGGCAAGGAATACCGCGAGCGGTTGGAGGCCATGCAGTCGATCTTCGACGGCAACGGTCTGGATCGAAGTCGCACGGAACTAGCCGAACTCATCGAGCGCGGCGAAAAGTCCATGGGGTGGTATCGCTTCTTTTGATTGAGAAACGATGTCGCAGCTCGAACTTTTTACGGACACCGAACGCGTCGCGCTGAGGCTTCAAAGGGAGCCCGCTGCCGTCTGCGCCGAAACGCTTCACCGTATCCGCCTGTCGGTCAAAGCTGATCGACTGTGGCGTATCCGTATTCCGCATGCCGCTTTTGCCGAATTGGGGGTCGAGCCCGAGGACATTGCGCACATCCCCATCCCGACGCTTCTCCTCAACGGCGAGCCAATCGTCACAATGGGTTGGCGCGATCAAGATTCCTTCGTCCTGACGCCGGTCGTATCCATTGCGAATACGAGGCCGGCTGTTCTTTTCAAGGACTCGATCGGCGCGGTGTCACTCTCAGTCGATTCGAGTATCGGGGCAATCCACACTGAGGCCTTCTTTCTTTCGCTCAAGCGCGGCTTTGTGGCCGACTACGTGAGCAAAATGGCCGACTACGTCGTCGACCGACTCAATGTCTGGGCCAAGGCGCCTACGCCCGGGGAATACCTGACGGCTCCTGCAGAAGAATCCACATTTGCTACCGAACTCCAAAACCGCCTGGATTCGATCGAAAGGACGCTGAAAACCTTCGAGCAGCTGCTGCCCTACTTTCGTACCAACGCCAAGTTCGAGCTCGTCTCGCAGGAAACGGTCGATGGCGTGGAAAGGCTCACGGGGTTTTCGCACTCGACACTTCGCCACGTCATCGAACATCCCGAAGATCTCGTCACCTCGAGTCACGGCACCGGCATTCGCATCCACAACCGCTACTACATGCCGCGGCATACATTGGTGGAAACCAAGCGCAAGACCTTTGACCTGCCCGAAAACCGCCTGATGCTGGGTTTTCTCGAATGCGTCACCGAAGTGCTTGAGGCAGAGGTTGAGGCCGTGGGTGCTCGTCGCTCGCAACTGCCCGAGCTTCTCAAGGTTGAGGATGAATACGTAAGCAGCGCCGAGGCAATCATGGGCGTGGTACTCAAGCGCCTTAAAAACCATCAGTCGCAGCTTGAAGCATTGCTCTCACACGCCAAACGCATCAGCGGACAGTACCGCCAGGTTCTGCCAGTGACGCCGGCGCCCTATGGAGAGACTCCGGTTCCCTCGAAGGTCTTTCTGACGATTCCTGCCTATCGTCTGGTGTATCAGTGCATGTGCGACTGGCAGAAGATGGGCCCGCTGCATCTGATGGACGAAGGACTGCTTCTGACGACATTTGAGCGCAGCCGACTCTACGAGCTCTTTTGCCTCTTCAAACTCATCGACGATCTGCGTGCCGCAGGCTTTGAAATCACCGACCACAAGCGCTTCGTCTATTCGGCGCGACCGCCGCACTGGCCGCAAAGTCCGGTGCCCAACACCTTCGTTCTCGAAAAACCGACGGCTGACAACTCCGTCTGTCGCGCGACGGTCTTTTATGAGCCGTTTGTGTGTTCGCCCCGCATGCCGCTTGAAAACGGCGTGGGGCTCGTGCGCACGTCTCCCTTCTCTTGGGATGGCGGCTTTAAGACGACGGATGCGCAAAACAGTTTCGTGACGCCCGACTACGTCGTCAAACTGCAGACGGGTGAACGCGTGCGGTGGTTCATCGCCGACGCCAAATACACCGACGGCTGGAACGCCGTGCAGACGCAGACGCGCGAGCTCCTCTTTAAGTACCTTTATTCCGTGTGCCCCGTCAACGACGACGAAACGCTCGAAGGCTTGTGGATTCTCTACGGCTGGCTCAAACCAGAGTCCGAACCGATGCCCGTGACGGCACGCAAGTGGGCGGCAAAGCCGGGCGTCGACGTGCATTACGAGGAAGTAAGTCCGATGGTGACCGATGTCGGGAGACTTGCCGCGACCGTGGCGAGTCTTGCTTGATGTGGGTCTGCGGTGCATAAGGCTCTCGCAGAAATAGGCTTGTGTCTACCTGCCCGGGCCCGACTTTCCCACAACCGCGGCCTACGGCCCAGTGAGTAGCCTGTGCGGCCTTGGATGTGGAAAAGTCTCTTCTCGTGGGCTCTTTTGCGACGGTGCCCGTGACGCGTTCGGACTGACGTGTTGAATTAGCATCCCCTCTTTTGCCGGCCGGCTTCTCCGAAAAGTGACATTTTTGCCCCAGCCTGTGACAGGCGGGAATTCCAGCGCAAAGCCATAATCAAACACAACGAATAACTCTTTTCTTCGGGGCTCAACCTCCAATGTGTTTTTTATGCGTCAATCGTTGACGCACTGCCATCCACAATACCACCATCGAAAGACCTCTTTTCTTTGGTGGCAACATGACTGAATCCTCCTCCGGCACGCACGACACGCCGGCCTCTTTGAAAGAAGCGCTGCATCTGGCAATTGATACTCTGCCGCCTCAGTCGAGCAGCTTCGGACAGCTCTCGGCCGGTCTCGTACTTGAAGCCATCAATCGTCTTCAGTTCAAGGGCTTCTCGCAGGACGATCAGCTCGCTGCAATCCTTTCGACCTTGCCTCGTCAAGAGTCGTTTCGTCTGGCGCCAAGCTATCTGATAGGAGATATCGATGCCGTTTCCAACCTTTGGAAGCTCTTTGTAATGCATTTAGGCTATCAAAGTTCTTCAGACCAGCCTTCGGTGGCGACCATCGGTACCGCCATTTCCGAAGCCCCTGCTCGAGCCCGCTCGATTATTTCGGTGTTCCTCACCGTCGCCAACGAACACTGCTGCCGTTCGATGAGTGCCGATATTCCGAACATCGTTTGCAAGCCGTATCTGCAAAACATGCTTGCCATCGCGCAAGCACTCGAAAAGACCACGGTCGACACGACGGCCGACGACCTGATGGATTCAGTGACGGCGGCCATTGACAAGGTGCACCTCACGGATGAACTCACACCGGAGCGCACTTGGGTTTGGTTGGTTCAGGCCCATAAGGATCTCGCTCTTCCCGTCGCCCGTGAAGTCATCTCCGGGCTCAAGCGTGTGACTCGCAAGCAGTGGCTGATAAAGGGAGAACTACCCAACGGCACGTCTCAAGAGCCAATGTTCTTTGTTCGCAACGAACACGGACGAGACGGAAACGAAGGCGCCGTCGATCGCCTGATGGCCTCTCTTGCCGCGCGCTTCGGAAAGCTTTGCACCATACGCAAAGTTCGGTACTCGGAAAAGCTCTCCGAAGTCCAGTGGAGCCGACAGGCCGTCTCGTCCTGGATGACCGGCATGGCCTATCAGGCAGCGCGCGAACGCCTTCTCACGAGCACCCGAGCCGATCCGCTCGAAGCGATTGTCGACATCGACGACCTCTCTACCGCCAACGATCAGCTCAAGACATTCGAACAACTTCAGAAACTACTTCGAGAATAAAAAATGACTGCCTATTCCTTTACCGACCTCCGCATCAAGTCGATGCAAATCAAGGGGGAACGCCCTGTCATCGTGATTCTTTCGGGCGCCGGTCTTTCGGCCGAAAGCGGCATTCCCACCTACCGCAATGCCGACAACAACTGGAATCGCACCGATAGCATGGACTCCGTCGACATGAAGCACCGCCCTCAGCTCGTGTTCGATTCGATCAACCGCCGCATTGAAGCCTACGATCAGGCCAAACCCAATGCCGCTCACCTTTCGATCGCCGAATTCAAAAAGAAGTGGCGCAACAAGGCCGACATCATCCACATCACACAGAACATCGACACGCTGTGCGAAGAAGCGGGCGACGCGGGTGTCTTTCACCTGCACGGATCGTTTCTGACCAGCCGTTGCACGGAATGCGGAGCGACCTTCCCTCGCTTGGGACTCTACAAGGAAGGCAACGTGTGCCCTGCCTGCAAAGCGTCCGGCTGGTCCGTTCGTACCGACGTGGTCCTTTTCGGTGAGCGTCCGCACGGTCTCGATTGGATTCCGGGCGTACTTCGCCGCGCCGACGTGTTTGTGGCCGTTGGGACTTCCGGCATGGTCTATCCGGCTGCGAGCTTTGTGACCGAAGCCCGACGCCGTAATTGCCGCACTCGCCTTCTTATCGCCAAGGACGCACCTTTGGACGGTTTTCAGCCGCTGTCAACCGAAAACGACTCCGTGGGGCACTTCACGAAGTTTGTGCGAGGCAACGCAACGACAGTTCTGCCCGCCGTGCTTGAAACTCTGGGCAATTGGATCGAGAAGGTCACGCAGGCTCAAGCAACGGAAACGGTTGCAACCGCTGCCCGCGACAACGAGCAGCCGGACGATTCGGCTTCCTGACAACCGGACAAGCGGGAGGCCCGACATGCCCAGACGCATTGACAATTTCACAAGCTATTTTCACCGAAAAAAGCGTGACCTCTATTTTGTGACGTTCACGCAGATCAAGAAAGATCCGGTGGGATTTCCGGCAGTCCGGGATTGTGAAGCCATTGACGGTCGCCGTGAGCTTCTGGACTGGCTTCGAGAGAAGCTACCATCCACCGACGTGGGCCCGATTCTCCCGTTCGACTCGGACAGCGGCTTCATCGCGATGCCATACGACGGCTCGATCTATGTGGACTTCACGCCCGAAGACCTGGAGAAATTCGAAAGCCGTTGGGAGACGCCCGACGGCAAATCGATCGATTCGCGTTGGCAGTGCTACCTCTACACGCTTGAGGAATACAAGGAAAAGCACGGCGGCCGCATTCCGGCTCCGGAAGAATATTTTGACTGAAACACAACACCATGCCAAAACGTTCCAACAAGACATTAACCACGAAGCAAACCAGAGCACAGGAGCTTCTTGAGTCCGTTTCCGCACTTCTGACCGACACGAAATCCGACTCGGCCGGAATCGTTGAGCGCGTTAACGTCGCCTTCTCGCCACTGTCGTTTTTCAATCCGACTCCCCAGTCCGTAGCGTCCGTGATCGCGTTTCTGCTCGATCCCCAAGCCTCGCACGGTCAGTCGACGCTTTTTCTCAAGGCCTTCTGCGAGGATCTCACGCAGCACATCGAAGCCGCAGGGCTTGCTCGTTCCGTCACGGTCCCGGAGCTGACCGACAAGACGAAGGTCTGCTTTGAGCAGACAACGAGGTCGCCCGACACGAATCCTTGCTCGAGCGACATCGGCCTCGTCATCGTGCGCTGCGCTCCGACAGAGGCGACAGTTGCAACGGACACCTATGAATCGAGCGCGTCCTTGTCCATGAAACTGCAGCGCGGCAAAAACGTGGTGATTGCCGACTTGAGCGAATCGGATGGTCCGTTGACCTCGCACGCTGAGGGCGCCGACATCGTTCGGTATTCGATCGTGGACTTTGCTGACATGCTGCTGAAGGCCGTTGAGGGAATCGACTTCTCCGACGTGCGCTGGTTTGTCGAAGCCTTTGCGCAGCACCTTCTCACTCACGGAGCCGACACACAGGCCGGCCGCAAACGCAAGCTCTACGAACTTTTGCGATCTCCGGAAAACGTTACGGCGGCAGCCTGCATTTCAGAGGCCTACGCCGACTTGGTTGAGCGTAACTGGCAGCGATTCGTGCGCGCGGTGACGGATGCTTGCCGCGAACGCTACAAGTTCGAAGTCGACTGTGACACAGACAATGTATCGTCCGAGAAGCCCGAAAAATTCGTCTTGCGCTTTCTTTTCTCGGTTTCCAAGAAATGGTGTCTTTCCTTTGCCTGCCGCGCCAACAACCGCGGCAAGGCGGAAGGCTTTTGCTGGGGCGTGTGCCTAACCAACGGAGGTTTCTTTGCCGACGAGCCGGAACTCGCGGAAAGCTTGTCCGACATGATGAAAACGCTTTTTGGCTACGGAGATCATCGATGTTCCGGTCACTGGGCGTGGTTGCGTGAAGGTAAAAAGGACGAGACGATCAACTGTAAAGCCGATGTGCCGTACAGTCTGGAAGATCCGTATTGGTTCTCGATGCTCAGCCGCGGAGACTTTGAGCCGTTGATGGAATGCCTGTTCTCAAAGCTCGATGCGATTCTGAAGTATTGCGAGATTAAGGACTGACCGGCACGGCACAATCCGCCTTTTGCCTCAGTCTGGCCGTCTTGGACACCGTCCTATCCACACATTTGAAATTGCGAGCGTTATCCTGTCCTCCAGTTTCGGAGCCTTGGTCTTTGTGCCAGGGCTCCGTGCTTTTAAGCAATCTTCTCTACGCCACGTAAACCGTATTAACGAAAATTCGCGATTTTTCGTTATTACGTTCTACGCAAGATGGGAACCTACATCCGACGCGCACTCGACCAGGACATCGAGTCTGCAACTCACTCCCTGGTAATCGTCATCACCGGGCCGCACCGTTCGGGCTTAAATCCGACTATATGCATACAGCGGATTGTCTGTCGTTTCTATCTTGCGTGCTCTGACGCAGCGAACAACTTCGGCTCGTTATGTCACCTCTCAAGAATCGGCGGCAAACTCAAAAATACGCCTATTGTTTGCCGCTGGCTTCTGTCAACAGCCACTTCCAAACAGGCACAACCTCGATAGTCCGGCCATTGGATTCGATCGTGCGTTCCTCTTCCATTGTGACAATTAGGCATCGCGTAACTGACAGCTCTTTTGCGATTTTATTGAAGGCCTCAACCTCACGCTCCAGAGTCTTCGGATCCGTGCCGAGCTTAACGCATACCTGAATAGCTGTTTCCTCGTCAGGCAAATAGAAATCCACTTCAACTTCACGACGGTAGAAAAAAACGCGGTCATTAAAACCATGCCGCCTAAGAAGGTGAAGCGCAACCAGATTCTCCAATTGGTCGTCCTTGGGATCAGACTTGAGCAAGCGGATGAAGCCATTGTCCACAAAGTAATACTTCCGGCTGCTTTCTCGTTCCTGCAACTTACCGACGATGTTGGAGATCGGCAGCACCAGGCACGCTTCGCAAGCGTATTGCAGATAACTGATGCACGTGTTCTTTGAAAGCTTCACGCCGGTTGACTGAATTACATTTGTCAACCTCGTGAACGAAACCGGTTGTCCAATGCTTTCAGCCACTTTCTTTAGAAGGATACGCAATGGCAATGCGTTCGTCACCTTGTTTCGGACAATGATGTCGCCCAGATATATTTTTTGGAATACGCTGTTTATATACTCAAGCTTGTTCGAAAATTGCACACACTCAGGCAAGCCGCCGTATTCAAAAAATTCAGCGAATTCACGCAAAATTCGGGCCTTGCCTGTCGTCGAAGACCAAACATCCTTGCGAACTGCGACGCCCTTTGCTTTCAAATACTCGGAAAAGTTCAATGGGAAAACGTTGACAGTCAAGAATCGGCCGCCCAGTGCTGCAGCAATCTGGATGCTCAGCATCTTTGCGTTGGAACCGGTAATGTAGATCTCGGCCTGGGCATCAGCCATACGGCGCGCGAACTTCTCCCAACCATCAATCAGCTGTACCTCGTCAAGGAACAAAGCCGGCAAAGAGTCTTTGCCGGACAGCTCGGCCTGAACTTCAAGGAGTTTGTTGAAATCGGCTACATCGAAGCCCATCAAGCGCTCGTCTTCAAAATTGACGTACAGAACCTTGTCCCAACTATGACCTGATGCCAACAAACTCTGGATTTTTGAAAACAGCAAATAGGACTTACCTGAACGTCTCACGCCAACCAAGACGCAACGAGGCAATTCGCCTATCTCGATGTCGCGAGGAAACACCTTCTTTTGAGCAACCAAGTTACGGTTGTCTGTCAGCACTTGACGGAGAATATCAGTCGAAATCATCACCGCTTCCTGTTCAATGAGTTGAACAATTTTACATCGTTTTTGTTCAACCCATTGAACACTGCCTTAATGATCAGTTTAAGTTTAGGAAGGACTGCGTTAAAGATTAACGCTGGCGTACAAGCGACAGATACGCCACAGATTGACTGGAAGAAACCAGCCATTCTGGTAACACCTTTAGTTCACGGGCATCGTGACCCACCCGCAGTAATACGGCACGTACAGAACAAGGAACCAGAACAGATAGCAGCAGGCAACGATGGCGCCGGCAATGGCGAAATACCGAATCCTCGGATGGTTGCGAAAGAAAGCTTTCATAACATCCCCCTACCCAACAAAACTTCTCGCGGCTCTCTGACCTCAGAAACGGGGGCCGTTTGCTTCGATGATAGTCCCGACAGACTGATACCGTGTCACAAAATCGACAAATTGGCCTAATAAAAAAATGAAGACGCTCTCCGAAACCGCGCATAACCGCGAATCTCAAAAGAGCGCCTTGGGCAGGCAGCCGTTCGACCAGCCGCCTTATCACCGCAGCAAATACTCAGACGAAAAACCGCATCAGGATCATACCGATGAAGGCCATCAACAGACTGTTGAGCATCAACAGCGGCCAGTACTTCTTGGGAACATCCGCCACGCCGAGGAGTCGACCCATGTACTGAATTTGAGAGGCCATCAGAATCAACGCGGGTGCCAGAATCGTGACGTCGTGACCGTTGAGGACGCCGCTCGAAGCCAGGCTCGCCGCAACACCGACGCCTGCCCCGCACGACATCCAGGTGGCGAGCAGCACGGTGATGGCCTGACCGGGCAAATCGAAAATTCCCATGATTCCGCCGCATGTGCGTCCGAGAAAATCCATCACGCCCCACAACTGCAGAATGTAGGTGAGCACAAAGGCCATCACCACGTTCGGAAGCAGGCTGTAAAGCCCGATGTTGAGTCCCTTCTTGAGGCCGACGATAAAGATGTCGAAGGGATTGTTCGAGGTGGTCTTGGCGGCTTCGTTACTCATTTTCGAAATCCTTCTTATAAACGGTGCTCAGAACAAAGCGGGTGAACATGCCGCCCACGAACTTCAGAACAAAGATGATGAGCATCGGAATCCACACCGGACACACGAATAGGAAAAACAGCGCAGAGACAATGGCGTAGTAGTTGTTGACGCATCCGGCTCCCGCGTACTGCCAGGCAGACATGGTCACCAGTCCTTTTTTGCTGAGTTTGCCGCTGTCATACATGCCGCGGGTAAGAGCCGCACCTCCGTCCGTACTCTGCAGATCGGTGATCATGGCAAGGGCCGTAAAGCCGGGCAGTCCCAACAGAGGCTTCAGAAGCGGCGTCAGAAGAACCTGAGCGGCACGCAGGGCTCCGTAGTGCGCCAGCACTTCAATGAGTCCCATGGCAAGCATCACGCTGGGAATAAGCGACAGAGCAAACAAAAAAGCAGCACGAGCCGACAAGCCGCCCGAACCGATGTAGTTGCTCTTGGAGTCACCGATCACACCGAACTTGCCGATCAGGGTCGTAAAGTCAAAAGCGCTCAACCACTTGCGCGCTTCAGGCATTTGATAGAAAACGCCGGAAAAGATGACGATGGCAAAGATCAAAGCGATATACGCTCCGATGCCGACTTTCTTTTCCTCTTTTAACTGAGGAGACGGTTTGTTATCCATGATTTTCCTTTGGGGTGGTTTGTTACCTTAACGAATCCTAGAACAGCGCCTTGAATGCGTATGGCAAAATCGACAAGCCTTTGAGCAAACCCGTATTTCGCTAGGTGCTATGCCCTACAGACAAAACAGTAAGCGGCGTTAGGCTTATCACCCGAAGACTATGGAAGGCGTGCCTGCACAAGGCAACACCATCAAAAAAGGATCGAAAATGAGCAAATTGGACGTCGTCGAAATTTGGAAAGAACTGCACCGTATGCCCGAACCCGGCATGAACGAATTCAAAACCGGGGAGTTCCTGGCAGATGCACTCGAAAAATTGGGCTATGAGGTCACCCGAGGCGTGGGAAAAACCGGTGTCGTGGGTGTTGTCCGCGGCAAAGAATCCGGACCCGTTGTGATGCTGCGCGCCGACATGGATGCGCTTCCCTTCAAGAACGAAGACGGCAGCATTGAGTATGTTCATGCGTGCGGTCATGACTCCCACAGCGCCATGGTTCTGACGGCGGCTGCCGAACTCGTGGACAAAGTCAAAAAAGGCACGCTCAAGATCCTGTTTCAGCCGGCCGAAGAAACGCTCGAAGGAGCGCTCGCAGTGATGAAGGACGGCGTCATAGACGACGTGGACATTGCGCTGGGCCTTCATGTGCGGCCCGTTCAGGACATTCCGGCCGGCACGTGCTGCGCAGCGGTGCGGCATTCGGCAAGCACATTCCTCTGCGTGGAGATCGAGGGCAAGTCGGCTCACGCGGCTCGTCCCCATCTGGGCGTCAACTGCGCGGAAGCCGCAGCGCTGATCACCAATGCGATCTGTGCGATCAAGATGAATCCTGCCCTGACTTGGTCGTGCAAAGTCACCTCGATTTCGGCTGTGTCGTCGGCCTCCAACATCATTCCAGATCGCGGCGAACTTGTCCTGGACGTGCGGGCTCAGACCAACGAACTGATGGACGAACTTCTCGAGAAAGTGCGGCGGGCGATCGAAGGCGCAGCGTCAAGTATCGGAGCCAAAGCGACGATCAAATTCCCGGGCGGCGTTATTCCGGCAGCCATCTACGACGAAGATCTCGTCGCCGAGGTGGCGCAAACCATCAAGGAAGAGCTCGGAGCGGACAAATTGGCTCCCGACTGCGGTGGCGGCGGAGAAGACTTCCACTACTTCAAGCAGGCCAAGCCTAATATGAAAGCGGCGTACTTCGGGCTCGGAGCCGGCTGCACGCCGGGACTGCACGCCCGCAACATGACGTTTGACACCGCGCAACTTTCCAAAGGCGTCAAAGTGCTCGTCGCGATGTCGCTCAAGAAACTGGGTTGACATGCCAATGGCTCGCCGGGTGTCTGACAAGATTACCCGGCGATTCAGGCCGTGCTTCAACCGGACAAAATCATTTCGGCTTTTTTCCGGCTGATTATTAACTAGACAGCTTTATAGTCAGCAAACTGCCGTCGAGTAGCGCACTTCCAAGATTCCAAAAATCTTGTGAATCCGACGTACGCTGCGAGCCTATTTCTGTTAGGTACGCATACGGCGTGCGGCCCTTCAGTTCGGTCAGATGCTTTTGAAGCTTGAACTTCGGCAATGACTTCCCAAACCCTTTGTAGTACCTGCGAGTCAGTGCCACACAGTGATTCCACGCCAAAGCCGCCGCATTGATCTGTCGATGCAGTTTCTTATTGCGTTTTGATCTGTAGAGCTAGAACTTGTAGGTTTTCATAACCTCAATCATACAGGGACGCGCCTCTCATCCCCGAATTGAAATTCGGGGCTTTCCCAGCTCGGTACTGCAAAGACGATTGAATTTGTATAACCTCCGAAGTTGAGAAGTCGTAGCAGACGTCTTGGAAACTTCGACGCTCTAGTTTTGTGTGCTTGTTAATTCCCAAGGTTTTTCCTTTTCGATTGAGCGCAACAATTCAGGTTCTTCTTAATCCACTTTTTTACTTCAAAAAATGAGTCGTTTGCCCCCCCCCGTCTGTCGCTGACAGGCCCATGTTTTCACGGACTATTTTCTCCTTAGCTTCCGTCATCGCACTATCCCTTTCTGCTTCCGCTACCGCCACGGTCATTAACGGCCAAATCGAAGTCAATGGATCCGACCGAGAGATCAATGTTGAGGACTCCGTTCTTCAAGTTATGCCCAGTGGAACAAGCTCGTTTTACCCTATTACATTTCGATCACCTCACAGCCTTACCATCACTTTCGTGAATGAAAGCGGGACTGTTGAATTACACACTCCGACCGGCTGGACGGAAAATGCTATCAACAGCGTCAATGACGGAACGCCTGTCAATCTTTCAATTCGCAACGGTTCTCTTGATGTTGCTTATGAAGGCATCGCCATGGAAGGTCAAGGCGTCATTTCTCTCTATTACGGAGGCAATCTGGAAGTAGATCGCGATTTGAAAATTGACTTCAGTTCGGATTATGTTTCCATCACTAACCAATCCGTCATACAAACTGTTTCCGGCATTCGCTCTTCCGGTGCGACATTGAACATTGGCGGAACAACCGATATCTCCTTTAAAGCTGGAAACCTGAGCAATACTTTTTCCTATACATCTGTCGCCGGTCTGCTGTCCGACCCTCGTGCGGACGGTGTACCCGTCGGAAATCATGAATGGAATTTCGGTTCCGAGGTCGGCGGAGGAAACCTGTACATCCACGATATCCATTCGCTCAATGCAAGTGGCACGGCCGATGCCTACGGTGTGTTAATCCAACTGCCGGGAACAACAATGAATGTATACGGCAGCGCCATCATCGAGAATATTCATGCCGTCACGGCCGGAGCGCCGGAACAGGGAGCGTATGCTGCGGGCATTGAAGTGGCCGGCGGCGAAGTCAACTTCCTCGGTGATCTCACCATTCGCAACATTTCGGCACAGTCCGAGGCTCCTGCTGTCGGTACCGACTGGCAGACCTTTACAAGTGGCGCAGCCACCGAACATGATGCGGCGTATGCTATTTCCGTCTATGACAACGGTGAAGTCAACATCAATGCTGCTCAGTCCACCACGACCAATGTCGTGATCGAAAACAATCTCTTTGCGGCTTCAGGCGGTCTGGTGTCGGCAAACTTCATGAATGCAGCGTCTCATTTCACCGGGAGAACTTTTGAGCTTCCCGCAGAAGAAGCCGGCGCATACAATCTGCAGTTTGCTAACGGTGCCATCTGGAACATGACGGACGACTCTATTGCTACCGATCTTGTCGTCGACGGCAACGGGCGGGTTAACTTCCGGGCAGCTTCGCATTTCGTCACACTCTCAACGGCTTCTTTATCGGGTGAATCCGGTGTATTTGATTTCAAGATCAATACTCAAAGTAAGGAAAGCGACCGGCTGTTGGTGACCGGAACACACACAGGCACGCACTATGTCACCGTGTCTGCAGACGATGCATCGGCTGACGCTATCGGCACTGTGTTGGTGTCGGTTGCCGATGAGCAAGGCACTTTTGAAGCTCTGGACACAGAAGGAGACTTGTTTTGGGAGCGTCATACGCTGGAAAAGAGCGAAAGCTCTACCGAGGGGTTCACGACAGATTGGAAACTTGCTGGTACTCAACATGTTGAAGATCCCTCTACCGGGGAAGAAGAAGAAACCACAACAACGGCCACGGTGCGCGCAAGCGGTGCCATTGACTATTTGATGTGGCGGCAGGAAACCGACATCTTGCGCGATCGCTTAAGTGAACTTCGCCATCCGAACCTTTTGGCTCCCAACGCCGGCTGGGCTCGAGTCAGTTACGGATCGCTCGGGCGCTCTGGTACCCATGCCTTTGACGGCGACTATGTTCGTGTGCAGGCCGGGTACGATCACAACATTAAGCCCGCGGACAATGTCGACTTCTATATTGGCTCAGCCTTGGATTTCCGGCGAGGTAACGCCGATTACGCTGAGGGTTCTTCAGACAATGATGCGTACGGTTTGAGTCTCTACCTTGTGTCCCTGTGGGAGTCAGGCGCATACATTGACAGTTCGATTCGCTATGCCTACATGACAAACGATAATGCCAGCCTTGACTCGGAAGGTCGTCGCGTCACGTGGGATGCGCACGCTCATGCCTTGTCGGCTTCAATTGAAATCGGACGCAAGTTGTCCCTTTCTCCTGTTTGGTTCTTTGAGCCGCACGTCAAGGCTACGGCCGGGCGCCTGTGGTTTGATGATGACCAGACAAACACCGACGTATCGGTGATTTTTGATGACATGACCTCGTTTCTGGGACGCGCAGGTTTCACCCTCGGTGCCGATTTTTCTAAAACGTTCCAATTGGCTGTACGCGCATCCGTTATCAAGGAATTTGAGGGTGAGTATCGAGCCACTCTCGCGTCGGGAACACAGATGCGCGAGCAAAAAGATAAGTTTGACGATGCCTGGGGACAGTTCGGGCTTGACATCTCGTATCAATGGTCTGATCACAAGCGACTCTTTGCGAATGTTCTATATGAGACGAGTGCGGGAGACGTAGACAGCGGCTTTATCCTGAACGCAGGCCTGCGGTGGACCTTCTGACGAAAGTCCAGAATATCTCGGCATTTGCCAAGAGCACAATGGCTGTGCTCTTGGCATGTACAGTGATTGGTAAATGGCTTACTAATCGCTGTTGAATTGACTTCGTACTAGAAAATGAAGCGGTAAGCGGCTTTAAGCTGCTGTGAGACATACTCTCCGTTGCCGGCAGATACGCCGTAATACAGTCCGAAGTTATGAGCTATGCCCACATTGCCGCTTAAGCCAATTTTGGCGGAATAAACCACACTGCTGGCTATGCGCGTGTCGATGACATCTTCTACTGCTCCGCCGACTAATCCGATGCGGTTATCGGTGTGCTTGTCGCCTGCTGTCGGTGCTATCTCCATGTCCAGGAATGGCTTCAGCTCTGCGGTTCCTGCGGTAAACGTGTTCGTGAAGGCGACACCGATCGGAAATGATATGAGATCTACTGTTTCGTTTTCATAGCTGAAGCCGCCAGAAACGAAATCGTCCATATTGATATGCGCCCAGCGGACGCCAATATGTGGTGTCGCAGCATAGCCAGCGCCCAGCGCAAACGTCTTTTCGAGCCGTGCCGACATGGTGAATGCTGAGACATCAGGGGCTGCGTTGCGTCCGTCCTGGGAAATGTCGTTGTTTGTCTGCAACCAACCGATAGAGCCGATCATATTAACCAGGCCGGCATCCCAGACGCCATAGAAGTTAACGCCCCAATAATCAACATCGTTCTTGGTTCCCGATGCAGCGTTTTGACCGCGAACCGAACCGGTGCCGAAGCTGAAGGCCGCACCTACAGCAGCGGCGCTTGAGAAGTTCCAGTCTGCACCAACCGTACCGCCAGCCAAATCGCTTTTGAAGCCATAGTTTGCCGAACCGGCTTTGAAGTCATGTGCACGGCTGAAGGATCCAGAAAGATCGACCCAAAGATCCGCACCTAGAGATTCATGGCCGAGCGCGGCGAGCTTAGAGCCGTGTCGCATGATGGAATCGTCAATCATTCCGACCGCATGCGAAGCTGCGATCTGAGCGCCACCGGCGGCACTCATTAAGGCAATTCGGTTCAGCGCATTTGAGGCAGCGTCCGGTTTGAAAGAATCAGACGTTAAGGCAATGTTGCGTTCAACACCTTCGCCTGAAGCGCCGATCATGGCTTCATTGACAGTGTTCGGCATGATGAGGTCTGAACCGAACACACTCTCGGCAGTTTTTTTGACGACTTTGTTGTCGAGGACTTCCGTCAGTAGGTTATCTGTTTCAAAAATATAAGCGTCAGGTGCCGTTGACTCGTCTACGACACTGAAAACCGTCGTGCCGTTTTGAACCCGGGCAGCGTTGACTAACCGCAACACAGAGCCGGATTGAGCCGTTGCAGAATCAACAGTCACTAGTGCAGAACTGCCGTCATAGTCGTTGCCGGCTGCAATGATAAGCGTGCCGTCCGAGAGCAAATCCAAAGATCTGCCGGAGCCGGACCCCACCTGGGCCTGGGTTCCGACGGTGTAACGGCCGTTGAGCACTGAGCCGGCCCAAATCGTCAAGGATGCCGCATCAGAGGCGTCGGAATAGGTTGAGGCTTGAGTCGAGTTCATGCCTAAGGCCGCTTTTCCGCGAATAACGGCGTCGCCGGTGTTCTTCGCGCCGTAGAACGGCAGCTTGTCAAGCGGCGACAGACGGAAGGGTTCCTTGCCGTAATCGACGTCGTTGCCGTCCTTGCAGAGCTGGTTGTAGCGCTTGACAGTCTTGACAAGCTCTTCGGGCGGAAGCAGCAGCTTCTTGGCAAGTTCTTCGATCGTATCGGCCTTCATCAGGAAGCCCTTTTCGAGGAGCACCGGGAAGTACTTCTTCTGGAAAACCTGCCACGGGATGTTGGGATCGGCGCCGTTTTCGAACGGATACAGACGCGAGCAGCCGTGCATCTTGAACTGCTGCACGTACTTCGTCCAATTGGAGTCAAACAGCGTGTAGTGGCAATGCCCCTTCTGGTATTCGTCGGCGTGCAGAATGGCTTCGTAGGTACCCGACTCGTTGATGAAGCGGTGACCGTCTGCGTTGACCTTGAGCCAAGGCTGAGAGGCCATCCAGAACATGCCGACATCACCCGATTTGGCCGTTTCAGGACCGTTTTTCTGGTTGGGACGAAGCGCGCAACGATCAAACTTCATGACCGAGTGGATGTCGTCCATCTTGGCGCCGACCCACAGACAAGCACGGATGCCGTCACCATGAGCGCCCGGCACCGAACGGTTGCGGCCGATCACGCGAAGCGTCCAGGGCTGCAGCGCTTCGAGCATCATGTAGTTGAGCGAATAGCCGCCGGTGGCAACCACGGTGCCTTTGGTTGGGATGTAACGCACGTACTTGCCGTCCTTATTGGTGGCAATGCAGCCGGTGACGCGTCCGTTCTTGCGCTCGAGCTTGACCATCTTGGTGTTGTAGTCAAAGCGGGCGCCCTTCTTGACGCAATAGTCGTAGAGAACCTTGTTGCCGTTGAGCGGCTTGCCGGTACCGTCGTCGAACGTGCGCCAGCGAGGCGAATGACCTGTCGGGAAGTGATGATGGTAAGCGGAATCGACCTTGTCGCCCGATTCGTGCCAGAGTTCCACGCCGCGTTCGGCCAGACGATCGCCGTACCAATCAATCGTGGCGCCGGAATTGTCGCACCAAACCTTGACCAGATCCTGCTGCAGGTGGCCGGCAGCGTACATCGTCACGGCGCGAATGAATTCGAACTTGTCGATCTTGGTTCCCTGCTTTTTCTGATAGCGGGAATTCATGGCGGCCAAGTCGTCGCGAATGCCGGTGCCGGTCGGGAATCGGTCGATGCCGATCACCTTGGCCCCCTCTTCTGCCGCAGCGGCAACGGCAAACATACCGCCGGTACCGCAGCCGATCACGAGAATTTCCGTCTTGATCGTATCAACGATGTCTTTTTCCGCAATTTCGGGCGGCTTGCCGAGCCAGTCGCCGTCATCGGCCGCTTCGGTCTTGGTGATGACTTCAACGGGAATTTCACCTTTGGCCTGCGCGATGCACTTGGAGGCCGCCTTGTGAACGGCCTGAGAAAAGTGATGCTCGCTCCGGAAACGGCGTCAATGTCGGCCGACTGAGCCTTCAAAAGAGATTGCCTGAGCTGCTTTGCAGCGGCCTGGCCGATGTCGGGCGTCTCGTGCGAGACGTCGAGAACAACATCCGTGATCTTGTTTGAATCAAACGTCATCGTCACGACGACGTCGCCGATCCCTGATGCTTTGGCTGAATAGGTACCTGGCTGATAGATACCGACGGGCGCCGCGTGCAGACCGACGGCAGCCAGCGATGCGCCGCTGGCAATGCTCGTGCGCAAGAAGGCTCGGCGAGACAGATTTTTCTTGTCCATATTGTTCTCCGGTGGTTCCTGATATCCGAAGCATTCTCCTGTGCTTCGCGGATCCGGAGAATTCTCAAGCTGCGTGTTGCACCCAGGTCAAGAGTAATGGGAAAGATCTTAATTTGTGAGCCGATCCGGGCGGGAGGTGGCATTCGGGTTAGTCCCAGGCAGAACTTTGCCCGCATTTTTCTGCCATGTCCGGGACGAAAAAACAGCACGGTTACTTATGCTCGAAGTTCGAGCTGCAACCAAAAAGGCGATCTTGGACGACAAGCTCGCAAGCAAAGAGATACCGCACTAGCTGACCAATAAAAGCCGCCTACACCAGTCCTTTTTCTTTAAGCAACATCATTCGCGCAATCAACTGCGCCGTACTGCCGACGCCGAGCTTCTCACAAGCTGACGCGCGATGAAACTTTACGGTACGTTCCGCGATAGACAATTTGGCAGCAATCGCTTTGTTGGATAGGCCTTGCACGACGAGCTGCGCCACCTCACGCTCTCTTTCGGTCAGCGAACGAGCGTCGCTTTCCAGAGCATTGTTCTGAAGTTCAGACAGCCTCCGTTTGCAATCCTCTCGACACCAATGCAAAACGGCTTCTTTCAATCGATCCGGAACCACCGGCTTGAGCATGAAGTCAACTGCACCGTCCTTCATCGTCTGCACAGCCATATCCACGTCACCGTGTCCTGTCACAAAGATGACCGGCAAGGTCACGCCAAGTCTTCTCATCTCTGCGTGAAGCTCCAATCCGCTCATCTGCGGCATGCGAACGTCCAAAACTAGACAACCCGCCGAATCGTTTTGATCGTCAAGAAAGGCTCGAGCCTGTTGATAACACTTAACTTGCCACCCGACCGCACCCAGCATGAAACGGTAAGAGTTAAGCATCGTCTCGTCATCATCAACAATGCGAACCAGACAAGCCGCCTTCACCCGGGCTTCCGGCAAATCGTCAATTTTGGTGTGTCTATCCGTCATTTTTTTATGCTTTCGGCAAAACCATCACGGCCTTCAAACCAAAAGGCTGATTGCGCTCGATTCTCAGTCTGCCTCCGCAACCTTCCATAATGCGGGCCGATATGGCAAGGCCGACGCCCAAACCGGTGGACTTGCTGCTCGTTTTCGGTGAAAACAGATCCTGAAACATAGAAACGTCAACCGTGGGCCCATTGTCGGAGACGGCCAGCTCCCACATCGAGCCGTTACTTTCGAGTTTGACGTCAACTTTCGGATCTGTCGTGTGGCGGGTCGCTTCAGAAGCGTTCTTGAAGAGATTCAAAATGACAAGAGAAAGCTCCACCGCATCGACCTGTACATAGGCATTGGGCGGAACATTCACGTTGATTGTCGGGGGCGACTTAGCCAACAGACGAAAATCTCTGACGGCGTCACTGACAACTTTGAGCAATGGCCGTTTTTCAATTTGTTTGCCTGCCCCGCTCTTGGCGTACCCGCGAACTCGTTCGATGATAGCGCTCGCCCGCTGTGTCTGTCCGATGATCTCATCAGCGGCAATGCCGATCAACTCCATCGTATCAAACTTTTGTCCGACCTCTCCGGCAGAGCTCGGTTTGCCGTGTTCGGTCTCGCCCTTGGTAATCGTCCGAATTCCGTCTGCGAAATTGGCGATCGCTCCAAGCGGCTGTTTGAGTTCATGCGCCACCATGTTGGAAAGCATGCCGACCAAACTGGCCTTTTCAAGAGCCTGAAGTCGCGATTGAGTCTGCAACACTTCGTTTTGCGCGGCTTCCCGTTGCTGCATGGCCGCTCGCAGACTTGCAGTCTTTCGCCGCACTTCCAAAGTCACAAAAACCGCATGCCATATGCCTAAAAAAAGCAGTCCGAGCGCCACGAGGACCACCCATCGGTATTCCTGCCAAAAGCGCTTGAACGTCCACTCGCGCAAGTAGCTGTAGTGACCGATTTTCAGATCCTTGAAAAGACGGTCAATCCTTGTGAAGTCGCTTGCGATGCTCCAATACATCGCTGAGTCCTCCGGCATTGAAAACAAAGCTGCCGAAGCCTTTCGGCTCAATTCCGGCAAAGCTTCGGTCGTTGCAGCAAACACCCAATCAGGGTACAGTGCGGTAGAAGTCAGACAACGCAAACGAGGTTCCGTCTTTGCCCCGATAACACGAAAGTCGTCCGGGCCAACAAGTCCTTTGTGCACCATTTCCTCGAGCAGACAGGCGCGCACCATACCAATATCGGCTCTTCCCTGCTTCATCACGTCAAAGACGCTCTGCATGGGATATCCGGTAAAAGTAGTCGAGCCAAAGAATGTTTCAGGTTCATATCCCCGAGCATTCAGTTCTCCGAGATGAACACGGTATCCGCCGAATGCATTGGGCGCAACGGCCACCGCCGTTTTACCCTTCATATCTTCGAACGTGCGAATCGTCGTATTTTCACTGCGGACAAAAAAGATGCCGCCCATACTGAAATTGGGATCATCGGCTTCGCGAATTTTCCGCGTAGCCAGATGACGGGCGAGACCCTGAGTCTGCATATGCGAGAAAGTGCCCGCATTGGAGATGAAAAAATCAAGCTGTTTGCGACGAACGGCCTCCGGCAGCGTGTCAAGATCGTAATACGAAAGTTCAATATTCCGCCCCCAGGCTCTTTTCAAAGCCTGAACCGTCTCGGAGAAAACTTCTGTGCTAGACAATTCACCGATTGTGCTCAGAATACCCAGTCTCACCGGGCCTTCTGTGGCCAACCGACGGTCGAGACTCGACACACCGGACGATGCAGCCGACGGATTTTGCACCGCCAGCATCGTCATCAGCACAACATTACAAATCCATCTGGGCATAATCGCAACCACCGAAAAACAACCTGCCGTCACAGACATCATAACGGCAGGTCGTCAGTTGGAGATTCCGGTGCTTTAAGCCGTTACTCGAACGTGCTTGCGAAGAAAGTCGTCTATCACGGTTTCGAGCAGAGTTACCAACGCCATCGCAACATCGTTGTCAGGTTGCTTTGCTGCGAGCTCGACTCTTACCCAAGAAACCCAGGAGAGATGCTTCTCAGCAAAGGAAACCGCGGCGTCAGCGTGACCGGGCGCGGCAAGAAGACGCGCCCAGAAAGCCAACAGCACACCGAGATGATCGGCCGGCTCATGCAATGCCGCTTCGGGAGCAAGGCCGAAATCGCTCATCACCTGCAAGACCTCATCGCGCGGCTCCTGCATCACCAGTCCCGTCACCGCCACGCTTTGATGCGGCGTCACGGAACCTTCGCCGACGCAAAACGCACGTGTCCAGCAGCGGGACTGCTCCTCAATCGAGCTTTCCCGCAATACATGTGCTGCCTGACAAGCTGCCTTGGCCACGGTTTGAGGCCCTTCAGACAACGTCTGCATCATTGCGATAAGACTCGAGCAAATCGAGTTATCCGCACCTTTGAGCAGCCAGTCAGAAAAAGTAAGCGCCGCAAGAGCCGTCACACGATCGGAAAGATGTTCGGTCACTTGTGATTCACTCCTTACTTCACAAAGGTCTTCCGAGCCTCATACAGCACATTGGGCTTTGTCTGTTCGACAAGTTTGCGCGGCACGCCCACGGCATCGAACGTTGCATTGGGATGCAGCTTTTTGAGTTCCTCAATCGGCCCGCACTCCAGTGCGCGACCGGGACAGGATGCCACGCAGGCGGGCTTAAGTCCGACACGCAGGCGATCGACGCACATGTCGCACTTGGTCATGTGAGGATGCTCGGGCGCACCCATCTGTGTTTTTTCCAACGCCTCGAAGTATTGCGGCGCACCCCAGGGGCAGGCCTTCGCACAAGCTCCGCAACCGATGCACTTGGCGCTGTCGACAATGACCGCACCGAATTCCTTTTCCTTGGAAATCGCCTTGACGGGACAAACCTTTACGCAGGCCGGATCATTGCAATGGTTGCATGACATGGAAAGCGGCACTACCTCGACGTCCGGAGCTCGTTTTCCAAACTCAAAGAATGTCACACGACGCCAATTTTCCTTCATGTCGAAACGTCGCAAAAAAGCATAGTTCGATGCTTTATCGGATGTTCCGGCTTTCCAGTCCCTCGGCGTTTCCAAACTCTTTAAAGAATTGTCCGTCAGACCGTTTAGCTTGGCGTCGCCGCGACGTCCCTCGTTCCACTCTTTGCAGGCAACCGTACATGTGGCGCAGCCCAAGCATCGCTTCTGGTTAAAGTAAAAACCCCACTGTGTCATTTTCGTATTCCTCGACGTATTCGTTGATGATCTGCTTGAGCCGTTAGGCGGGCAATGTTGCACTCACTTCACACACACACCCGCCGGCGGCAAAGCCGCCCGACTTCGATGTCTGCAGATGTAGGTAGGGGTCGCTCGCACCGATGTCTCGGTCGATCGTCAGCGTGTTGACGGCCCCGCCCACGTCAACGGGCACACGATGACAAACGGCCTTGCCCGTACCGGCTGCGTCAAAGTAGGCGTCAAAGAATTCGGTTTGACTCGGCTGATACCAGGCGCCTTCACCGATCGATACGACTCCGGGCAATTGACGTACGGTGACTTTGGCCGGAAGTTTGATGCAACCTGCTTCGGTGTAGACATAAACGTCGGCACCGTCCTTGATACCGCGCGCTGCGGCGTCGTCAGGATGCATGGTCACGGCGTGAGGGAAAACGTCCTGGATCATCGTCGTGTTGTCAAAGGACGAATGCGAACGATTGGGCATATGCGGCGTCGTGTACTGCAGCGTATAGCGACGACCCGAAGCATGAGGCGTTTTCTCGAGGATGTCTTCGTAGCCGTCGGCCGGGCGCACGTACTGGGCACGAGCCACACCGGCCTGAACGCGACCGCGCTGCGCAAGCCAGGGGGAATAGAAATTGATTCGGCCGGTATCCGTCGGGAATTCTCCTGGAGCGAATTTGGCCGCTGCGATCACGCTCTTTTCGGGCGGAACGGGCAGCTGCAGGTTGGCCTTTTCAAGCATCTCCTCAAACGTAGGAAGCTTCATGTCGGGATCGACCGACTTGTAGGCTTCAGGCAACTTCGTACCCTGCCACTGAATGCGCATCACATCATGGTCCGTCATGCCGTGGCGTCCCCAATCCAGGCCGAGTCGCTCAGCGATCATCTCGTTGATGGCAACGTCGCTCTTGGCTTCGTACATGGGATTGACAACGGCGTTGACCACGTTCATGTCGGTCTTGACACGACTGCCCGTAAAGAAGCTCTCTTCGAGGTGCGTCACCACCGGAAGGACCAGATCGGAATAACGCGCCGTCGTACTCATGAAGCGTTCGTAGCTTACGACATAGTCGAGTTTTTTCCAGGCAAGAATCTTGGGATTGATAGAAGAGCGCTGATTAAACGGGTCGGCTGAACCGCCGCCGCGCCAAACCATATCAATTTCAATCTTGGCGTCGGGCCCCAAATCGATACCGTTGATGCCGAGCACGTCGGATCGAATTTGTTCGGGCGTACGCGAATCGCGGCCTGTCAGCAACACTTTGCTTTGCATGTACTGAGAAAACAGCAATGCGCTGTGCTTTTTCCCCTTGCACAAGGCGGGCGCCTTGCCGAGCTTGACCGCCATACCGTCAACGGGAGCCAGAGCGCCGATGCCGCCGCCTCTAACCGTTGCGTTGCCGGTCATAGCCGCCAGACACAGCAACAGCCAAACATGGTACATGCCGTTGCCGGTACGTTGCGCACCGCCGCAAGTCCATGTCGAATGCAGACAAGCGGGCTTGGTCTTGGCATAAGTCACAGCCAGAGCCTCAATGGTTTCGGCCTGTACACCCGACAAAAGAGATGCCCAGCGCAACACGCCCTCTTCCCCGCCGTGTTCGCGATTGAGTTCATCGAGATACTCCACAAACGACTGACCTTTAGGCGTCGTAAACGTGGTTCCCTTCCATGGCTTGCCCGTGATCGGATCTTTCGCAGGAGAATGACTGACAACCGTGTCACCCGGGAAAAAGCCGAAGCAATACTTGCGGATATACGCTTCATCGTGCAGACCGCGCCGATAGATCGTATTGGCCATGGCTGCAAGAATGGCACTGTCAGTCCCGGGACGCGGTGCAATCCACGGCGTAATGCCCGGGGCTCCCGTTGCCATGGCGCCTACCGTGCCCGTGTAGCGCGGATCAACCACCACGATCGGAATGCCCTTTTCTCTGGCCTTGGTCATGATGAAAGGCAGATGCGGCGACGTTGTTTGCGGGTCGGCACCCCAAACGATGATGAACTTGGAATTGAGCATGTCAATTGACGGATGCCCGTTGACGCCCTTACCGAGTGCGTTAAAGAGCGCATCCATTTCGTTGCCGGCCGAGTGATGGCCCCAGCACGAAACGTACGGGCCGAGGAAAGCAAGCGGCGTGCTGCCAACCTCCCAGATGGGGATGTAGCCCAATTCCTTCTGGCGAGCTCTCGCCTTTTCGATATGCTCGCATGCACGGTCAATAGCTTCATCCCAGGAAATGCGCTTGAAGCCCGCAAGATTGCCGCGTTCGATCGTTTGAAGAAGCGGATACTTCAGACGGTCGGGAGCGTACAGGCGTTTACGTTCGGCATAACCCTTCATGCAGGCGCGACGCTGCATCTTACCGATCGATTCGTCCGTCTTGGCCGCTTCGCAACGCGGAACGTCACCGGCCGAGGTCAACGCAAGCAGTCTTCCGTTTTTGACATGGGCCTTTAACATGCACTGCCCGTGGCAATGGATTTCGTGATAGGTGTTGACGACTTTGACGCTTTTGTCGAGCGTTTCAGCAGGCTTGGCTCCGAGAACATCCAAATCGGTCTTGGCAAGAGCCTGTGTCCAACAGGACAAAGATGAGACGGCCGCCGCAGCGGACGTCATCTTAAGAAACTGACGACGTGTGGAGGGAAGAGCGCAACGGCTCTGTTGTTCGGATTTGCTCATGCGATTCTCCTGTTTTGGGGCAGAGAAGCTGCCGAGACCTTCTTGTTTTCGTGAGTACTCGGCTCCATGGTCTCATCTTGGCCTGCCGGAGTAATTCCGACAACTGTCCCAAAGTGCAGTTATTCCTTTTCGGAATAGCGAATCCGCTAAAACGTTGTCGTCCGTCCCCTAAACTTAATGCGCGTCGGTAAGAGACATGCGAGCAAACGTTCGGCGCGCTGCGTCAAGCCCTTCAGTCTGCGCCCAGCATTCAATCAAATATTGTTCCAAGCGGCGAATATGCGTGTTGTGCTCTGTGTGAGGATGTTTTAAAAGCCAAACCGGACGCGCCGCGATCCGCCAGTTCTCCAGAACAAGTTCCAATTTGCCGGTTTTGAGATGCGAGCTGATCTGCCACAACGGTACGCCGACCGCGTAACCGGCACCGGCCAGGGCAGCAGCAAGCGCTCCGGCATTATTCACCCTCATCGTCGGCTCCACCCAGATGGCCGCGCTCTCATCTTTGCCGAGCATCAGCGTTCGTCCGCTTCGCTCCGCAATAATCGGTCGTTTTTGAAGGTCCTCCGGTACGCGCACGGCGCTTTACGTTTTCAAAAAATCTGGGGCCACGGCAACGGTTTGGGCTGCATCAACGTCGGCCTGATGAGCGCGGGCGAATGCCGCAACGTGATTCCCGTACACGCTCAGATTCAAATGGAAGTACGCGGCGAAACGGCCGAAATTAACGACTTTATGGTTGACCAGGCTGTCAGAATCGTCAAAGGCACCGCCTTGGCCTACGACGTTCAATACGAAGTGGAAAAAGTCGGTGAAGCCGGTGAAATGATTAACGATCGCGAGCTGATCGATCTTGTTGCGGAATGCGCTCACGAAGAAAACAGAGCAAGCGGCCTCAAGTGCCGCTTTCCTAATGAAGGCAGACAAAGACTCGCCTTCGTAGGATGCAGCCAATTGCAGCAGACCCTTGTCCTCCGCTCTAAGTCGAAATTGAACTCGTTTCACTGCAGAGACGGTGCTACCCATTGTTATCTCCCCGAACTTTCACTATCTGTATTCTGACTGCTATACGCCTTGCTTGTCCGATTCCGGCGCAATTAGCCCGTCCGACCCTTCGTTTGTGAAGAGCTCAAGCGCGATCGACTCCACGCGTTTGTCAAACGGAAAACAATCGTCCCAGTCGCGCATGACGCCGAGCTCGCCGCGCAGCATTTCTCGGATTTCGTCGTCCGTCAGATGTTGGGCAGAATTCCGGCTCAACAGATTGCTGCGGATAACAAATGACTTATTAGTCTTGAGCTTGTCCACGACAGCTTTGGGCAAATCTCGGCGTTCCGAGAGTTCGCGGCGAACATCAAACGACGTGCTTTGCGCAAGCCGCGTGAGCAATTCCTCCTGAACACCTTGCTCGTTCCAATACGCCAGAGACGAGTGAACCGATACCGGAAGCCAGAAAATCGGCTCGTTGGGATCAATTTCAGGTGCATTGGTTCCGCTGTCGACTTTGACAAAACCGATGGCGAATACGTACTCGTCGATGCGTCCGTACGGGTTCGTGCAGGAAAGATTTACTCGGCGACGCAGATGGGCCGTCTTCGGTGCAACGAAGTCGTTTTCTTCGATTCTTATCCGCAGCTCCTCGAGCGTCTCCCTCAGATCTCCATCGGGATCGTTGGTAAACGCTTCGACAAAAGTCTTGAGCTTGTCGATGACTCCGGCCTCAATCATGTCCTCCGAGAAACCGCTGAAGTGCACAAGGTTTTGGAACACCTGAGACTTGATCGCCTCATCGCGCTTGACGAAGGCGATGAGCTCTTCAACATTGAGCTTGAAAAGGTTCTCAGGATTCTTTGCAAGCACGTTGCAGACATCGAACCCGTGATCTTTGGCAAGCTGTCGCACGGCTTCTTCGGAAAGACCGTGACCGGCAGCGGCAATTTCGCGCATCCAGACGTCGTGGTGTTGGGCAAGGCGATTGAAAAATTCGGATGCGTCTTTGACGACGATTGAGGCCGCGTTCTTGTTTTGCACTCGCGACATCAGACTGCCGGCCTTTTCCGTTTTGAGCGGACAGATAAAGACGTCCTCGAGTGTATCCAGAGACAGTTCCCCCTCTTTTCTGCGGCCGCCGAACAGTGCAAGCAAAGACACCGACTCGAGCTTGTCGGCAAGTTCGTAGAAATTGTGATGTCTGACTTTGCGAAGCATGAATTCACGCGGGAAAAATCCCATTTCTTAACTCCTTGCTGCCGATCGTTTGGCAGCTAACGTTTGTTTATGTGGTAACCGTCAGGACGTTGTGGCGGAAGAGTTGGACTGCTGATAGCCCTTGAAAATCGCCAAGGATCGTTTGCCCAGGCGTTCGGCTTCCTCCAGTCCCCAAGTCATAAAGTCGGCCGCCGCCTGTCTGTCATACGGCACGACCGGCGTTTCGGCAATGCGGGCAAGACACACCAAGAGATCTCGCATTCGCCCGGCGTAGAACTCTTCGAGCGGATAAAGACTCGTCGGCTTGAAATTTCGTTGTTCGCGAGCAGTTTCAAGCCAGTCGGTAACCAGCTCCGCCAATTTCGGATAACGATCTGCCATAGCGAGCAATTTCTGCTCATTGTTGGCAATCAGCCATCCACGCTGGCCACCTCTCAACGTGATGTGAAACGCACCGCGATAGGTGCCGTTTTCTTCGTCGCAAAAGACGTAGCTTCGCCATATGTCCTTTCTGAAGCCCCCGGTACGAACGGGCGTGGAGAAGACGTCGAAGCCTGAGGGCGAACATTGTTTTCGGCAGTAGTCCTGCATGATCGAAAGTGCCTTGTTGACCATGAAGTCAGTACACGACGCAAAGTCGCGAATCGACTGTGCAACCGGTTCGGGATCAGACGTTTCTCGGCACTTGAGCAAATCCTGAATGCCTTCGGAGCAATGACAGACGGCGTTGAGCAACGAAAACGGATTGCCGCACTTGTCCGCTTTGAAGGTTTTGACGCATCCCCAATAATCGTCGCGGTCTTCGTCCTCGTCACTATCCCACAGACAGGCGGCTCGGTTTAAGTCGCAATAGTCAAGAGCTGCGTAGAGCTCAAGCGCCCGCTTTTGCTTGTCATACGGGAAACGAACCAGCACGTCGTGCTCTTGGTCTCCTTTCCTGCAATAGAGAACCAGATAGAAATCGGTACGCGGTTTCCCTTCTGCAGTGATAACCGGATATTCCGCTTCAACGCGATCGAGCGTAACCGTGATGCCGTGCAGGTCGAATTGGCGCTCACGGAAGTCTTCAGCTTTGAGGTTTAACCCTTCGATGAGATGCTTCACGGGATCGCTGTTGCAATTGAATGCATTTACTGTGTCGTCAATGTCGGTGCACGAATCCATTTGTCTTTTCCGGCTAGGCCGGCTCCTCTCTTCTCATATCCGTTCGCTTGCATGAGCTGACGGTGTTCAAACATTTCGTTGACGGAGATCGTAAGAGTGGATGCGACAGACTGCGTCGCATTGCAACGAAAGCAGCGATCGGGGGAAACAATCGCACATTCATTGATCAACGAATGCTCCATGCGTCAATTGTTGACGCACCGAGACCTATTCTGCACTTGTCGAATTTCACGAAATAAATAATGAGAAAGTGCTGTATGTCTGATCGCGCCACGTCTTTGAACCTGAACAATTCCAACATTGGGCACTCCGTTATCAACCTTTGGATGCTGCGATTGCTGTGCAATGGCGACTTGTGGGCAAAAGTAGCCCGCAACGACATGTACTCCCACGACGCCTTGCCGAAGTTCTTCTGGGGACTCAAGCTTCGTCGTCACCTGCATCTGGGAGCATTGATCCTCAACAATGAGAAGTTCTTGGGAACCGGCGCCGTCAAAGACATCAAAGCAGTTACGGACGTCGAGATGGAACTCGATGAGGATGCTGTCATTGCTCCCGAAAAACGCATCCGATATTTGATCGAAGAAGTCTGGCCTCAATACAACTTTATCGACGGATTGATGCCTTTCCTGACGGTGCAACCCCGTCATCCGGAGACCATCGGCGCATACTGCCGCCCTTTTCTCGGCCATCCGTTTACCGCCAAGTTGTTGGAAAACGGCATGCCGCGTGCCCTGAGCCGTGAACTGCGATATTTGGAATCGGCCTGCTCCGACGAACTCTCCGCTTTGCCTGAAGCTTTTGCCGCCAACCTTCGTCTGCTTCAGGAAAACTTCAAGCTCTCGGATCTGGAAACCCGCATTCTCGCCTTCGTCTACTGTGCGCGTGACGTGAAGCTCGTCAACCGACTGCTGTGCGATCTGTTCGACTACGGAGAGCAAGGCATGACACTCGTCATCGATACGCTCTCTCTGGCTCTGAACGCTGATCGCGAAGACGTCAAGAAGGCCCTTGCCGCCGAAGGAAAGCTTGTTTCCATCGGTCTTCTGGATTACGGAGAATCAGGCGACGAATTTTGCGAGCAGATTGTTCCGGGTGCCGTGCTGTCTCCTTCAACCTTAAGCGTGAAACTGTCCCTGTCCAAATTGCTGCAGGAGTCGTTTTTGCCGGCCCCCGAACCGACCTTGAGCGTCGAACACTTTCCGCATCTGCCGATCGTAGGCCGCGTACTGCTCCCCTACCTCAAGTCTGCCGTAGCCGGCGAGCGCAAAGGCGTCAACATCCTCTTTTACGGACCTCCGGGCAGCGGCAAAACGGAACTTACGCGCGTCATTGCCAAGGAACTGGGACTAACCGGTTACGAAGTGCAGTTCGCCGAAAAGGAAACGCGAAAGAAGGAGGAGCGTACCTCGCGACTGAAGTTCTGGAAGGCTGCGGGCAACGTCCTTTCGCAAACCAATACCAATCTTCTGGTGATCGACGAAGCCGAAGACGTCTTCAACGACCTGGGATCGTTCTTTTTCAGCGGACGCACCAACAAGGGAGAAATCAACCGTCTACTGGAAGAAAATCCGGTCGTCACGCTTTGGACCGCCAATTCGATTCACCACATCGATCCGGCCATGCTGCGGCGCTTTAATATCGTGATTGAAGTGAAATCGCCGGGACTTGCCTACCGACGCGAGATGATCGACAAGGCGTTTGATCACCGACTCTCGAAGGTCACGACAGAACGGCTTGCCTTGACGGAAAACCTCTCGAGCGCCGTGATTCGATCGATTTCGGACATCGTCCGCGAAACGGGCAAAACGTCCGTCGCTCCGACAGAAGACGAGATCATCGAGATGGCAGACCAGATGCTCAAGGCGCAGCACATGGGACGCGTCGTTGACAACAACACACTGTTACCGGAGCTCTACGAGCCTCAGTTTGTCAATTCTGAGCTGGATCTCGAAAATCTGCTCGAAGGGCTGCGTGCTGCTCGTTGCGGCCGTCTTTGCATCTACGGGCCTCCGGGTACGGGAAAGTCGGCTTATGCGGCGTACGTTGCTCGGGAACTTGGCATTCCGCTGATGCGCAAAACCGGTGCGGAACTCACGAGCTGCTACGTGGGCGTGACCGAGAAACTCATTGCGGATGCCTTTGAGACGGCGCAGCGCGACGGTGCTCTGCTGTTGCTCGATGAGGTGGATTCGTTCCTTCGTGATCGCCAGGCGACTCGGTACAGCTGGGAAGTCACGGCCGTCAACGAAATGCTGGCACAGATGGAACGCTTCGGCGGTTACTTCATCGCAACCACGAATCTGAAGGACGACCTGGATCCTGCGTGTCTGCGTCGCTTTGATCTGAAGACGAAGTTTGACTACCTGCGCCCCGAACAGGCCGTGGCGATGGCCAAGGCTTATGCGGGCAAGCTTGGTTTGACTGATGGCGTCGAAGCGCTTGACCGTGTGGCCGACTTTGGGAATCTGACGCCCGGTGACTTTGCGGCCGTGGGCCGTCAAGCGGCGTTCAGGAAACTTTCGGGGACCGAGGATTTTGTCGAGCGTTTGGCTGTCGAGTCGAACTTGAAGGCTGCAGGGATGGGAAATCCGAAGCGGTGGATTTTGTAGTAAGTGATGTTGGTTGATGCAAGTTAATCTAATAATGCTTGAGTTTCTTACATCAACTAACACGCATGACTGAGCAATCGCCCGGTTTACTGACGAGTGCGAGCTTTTCCTTGCAGAGCCTGATCTGGACGAATCACGATGGAGCAAACAGGTCTCTGTTACGCATCAAAGACTTGCCACGAGCTCGCGACGGCTCGACTCCATTCTCCTCTCACCAACTCTGCAAGGCCGTCATGATGTCTCGGGAAGTAGAATGCTCGCACCTTGTTTCGGAAACGCCATGTCGCTTGCCTACGTTCCACTTCATTCACTACGACGCGCTTTCGTTGCCGCTACCTGTTCGCTCGTCGGATCTTTCGTCTCCCCGGCCTCATTCGCCTGGGATCTGACGATCCTGCACGTCAACGACGTCCATTCGGCGGCGGCCGGCGTTAACGACCGCGGCCCCGTCTATGATGACACCGATGCCGTCGGCGGCCTCGCCCGAGTTACGGCGCTCGTAGCCGACGAGAAAGCAAAAGCGAAGGTCCAAGGCAAAGCCGTGCTGGCGCTCGATGCCGGCGACTTTTGGCAGGGGACTCACTTTTTCAGAACGGGCGGCATGCCTTGGGCGCAAGAAGCCATGAGACGCATGCCCTGGGATGCGGTGACACTCGGCAATCACGAATTCGACCTAGGATGCGAAACACTTGCCCGGTATGTAAAGGCCCTTCCCTTTCCGGTTCTCGCCTCGAATCTTGAAAAGAATCCCGCCTGCCCGCTCTCATCCGCACCACTTCCTGCATCCGTCGTAAAGGACTTTGACGGCGTCAAGGTCGGCATCATCGGTCTGGCCAACGATGAAGGCAAAGACATTTCCGAAGCTTGCCCCGAAACGAATTTTGCCGACCGTGTAACGGCGCTTCGACGTGCCGCAGCGGAACTTGAAAAATCTGGCGTGACGCACATCATCGCAGTGACGCATGTGGGCTACGAGGCCGATCAGGCACTTGCCCGCGCCGTGCCTACCATCGACGTGATCGTCGGAGGCCACACCCACAGCATTCTCGGAAATCACCCGCATTCGGAAGGCCCCTACCCGACCGTAATTCCGCATGCCGACGGTTCACAGACGCTCGTGGTGCAGGCGGGTCGCTCGACGCGCTATCTCGGAAGGCTCTCTGTTTCTTTTGACGATGCGGGTCGCATCGTGCAGTTTAAGGGCGACCTCGAAAAACTCGTACCAAGCCTTCGTTGCGACGAAGCGATGCACGAATTCGTTGTTCGGTCGCTTGAAGCCATTCGAGCCGATCGGGAGCGTTTCGTGGGCGTCAACACATCGGCGCTTCCCGACGGGCTCGATCCCTGTCGAGAAGGCGACTGCCTCTCGGGAATGGCAACCGCCGATGCATTTCTCGCCTGGGGCCGATCACGAGGTGCGGTAGCGGCAATTTTGAACGGCGGTGCCATTCGGGCCGCCATGCCCATCGGTCCCGTCACCTACGCCGATCTTCTCGACATTCATCCGTCGGGAACCATATTCAATTGGCTGACGTCTCGGGCGCGGTGCTTCGGGAGGCTCTCGAACACGGCATCTCGGAGCCCGACGTGATCGGCCCGAGAGTCCTGCAGACCGCGGGGCTTCGCTATCGACTGAATTCTGCTGCCCCCATAGGTCAACGCATTGAATCCGCTGAAATACTCACGGAAAAAGGAACCTGGGATCCGATTCAGCCCGAGAACGTCTATCGCATCGTCACGATCTCCTACCTTCTCGGCGGGGGCGACCATTTTTCGATGCTCGGGCAGCACGCCAAGATTTTGGAAACCGGTCCACTGGAAGTCGACGTTCTTGAAGCCTATCTTCATGAAAAACAGGACCAAGACAATCATCTGCCCACTCCTGTACCAGGGCGGATCATCGGGATGCCAGTCCGTTGAGGTTGGGCAGAATCAAGTGCTTTGGTACTTTTCGCGTCGGGAGATAACCACACGAACCGCGAGCCGTCATTACGTGCAGCATACCGAAGAGGCAAAAATAGCCGTGTCTCCACTGAAGGATTCTTGCTGCGAGTATTACCAAGGAATCGGAATTAACGCCGTCAGACCTACCGTTGATCGCAAGTTTATAAAGAACTGACTGGGTGAATCGGGCGCGTTCGACACAAGTGCATGTCAGACCACTACCTGACCAGTCAGGACATCGCCAGAATGCTCGTCTTCTTCTGCGGGGGCAGCCCACGGTTGAAGTTTTACCAGCAAGCTTTCCCCTACAAACACAAGAAAATCTCGTGGCTGCGTCCCAACAGGATCATTGAGTCCGATACCATTCCGGACCTTCAAGAAACAATGACAACTCCAATCCATAGAGAAGATTACGTTCGCCTTCTCGTGGCTTACGGGCTTTGTGCCGAGGAAGCTCCGAAGTCAATCACGGCAACGCACCTAGAAAGCGAGCAATCGACGGTCTTCCAGGATCGGTACATTTCGAAGGACGATATCTGAGCTGGAGAATTCTGATGACGATTCAGGCAACCCGAGCGTAGCGACATCGAGTTCAGCTGAGCTAGACTTTCTGCATGACCCGAGCGGCTGCCAGGTTGCTGACGAGACGGATAGTCGGCGCTGGAACAGCACGGGTGTTTGCAGACCCGCCGTCCGCATTCTTCGAAGCCGGCGGGTTTTCTATTGCGGTCAGACGACTCGATGGCGAGTCACTGTCGGAAGCGGCTGCAAATTGACGATCAGGCCCTGGTGAACCACATGGACGGAATGAAACCAAGACTGAACCCGCCAGCCGCAAAGACCGTCGGGTTCGCTTTTTCTGACTTTGTCCGATCTGGAGACGATTCACGCAAGCGAACCGTCACCAACCGTGAACAAAATTATTTCGTGAACTTCACCGTGTCAAACGCAGCGATGGGCTTGCCGTCGACATTGGTGAAGAGATAAAGCTCGGAAACGACGCCTGCAAAGGAAAACGCCGCAGCACCCTTGACCAGGAACGTGATCACAGCATCCTTGAGGCCGTCGGCGTCAACATCCTTGAAAACAACCTTGGCAGGCTTGGCCATTTCCTTGTTGAGTTCAATGCTACCGTCCGGATAAGGAGAACCGGAGAAGGTCGCCTTTTGGTCAAGTTTCGTGGCGTCGAAACCCTTGGCCGAATAAAGAACCACGTCAACCGTGCCCTTGTCCGCCTGCGAGAGCGTCGGCTTCGTGATAGCGATCACGTGCGTATTAAGCGTCTGCACCAATGCGGCGGCTTCACCGAGCGACTGATTGAATGCGCTGACGTTCCAAGCATGCAAGTAGTCACGTGCCTTTTCACGATCAACCTTAGCAAGCTTGGCTGCATTGCCTTGCGCAACCATAGCGGCTTGCGTCTTTGCCTTTTCTGCGGCATTGCGAATCTTCAAGAAGTCGCTGCGGGCCGGAGCCATCCAGTCAAGGAAGAACTGCTGGGCCAGGAACGTGTAGATCGGACGATCGGCCGACCAGCTGACCTTTTCGGGCGTTGCATGGAACTGGGCGCGGCTACCGACTTCAGGCGTCATATACGTCTGAGCCATGAAGGGACCAGCAAGAGGGAATGCCGGCGTGTAGAGCTGTTCGGAGGGACGTCCGGCAGTACGCCAAGCCATGGTGAGGAGCGGAACCTTTGCAAGCTTGAACACCATGGAGTCGAACGTACCGATGTTGCAGATATCCTGCTTGGTCTCGTGATGCCAGCCGCTTTCACGCTTTTCAAACTTCGAGTGGTCGCGCATGAACGTCTGATTGTCTTCAACCGTGAATTTCTTCGGTGCGGGCAGGTAGGCCGGATAATCGTTCGTGTCCTTGTATTCCTTGCCGGACACCATTTCCAGAAGCGTAAAGACGCGTTCCTTGTTGCGCAGGAAGACGCGTCGGGCTTCAGGCTGATAAGCCTCGCGGAACGAGAAGTCGGAGTAGTCCCCGCCTTGGCGGGTTTGTAGGCTCCCATTTCGATGGTGTGCTCAATCAGGTCGGGAGATGCGATGACATTGGGATCCTTGAGATCAACCTTGTCAAAGGCAAACGCATTGGCGATGAACGCGATTTGATTATCCTCGACCTTGCGAGCCAGATAACGGTGACCGCGTAGCAGAGAAATCTGCCAGGCTTCGGTGCGGTCGGCGATCGTGCAGATGCGGCCCATGTGGAAGTAACCGTACTTCTTCATCAGATCGATGACAATGTCCACGCCCTCACGGGCGGAGTTGGCACGTTCTTCCACGATGCGGCGGATGTCGTAGCCGATGCCACCGTCGTCGACCTTCTGGTCCTTTTGGATCGTGACGTTGCAGTTGTTGGAGACAGCGACTACCCCCTTTTTCATTGACGAAGCCGTCGGAGAAACTCGAGCCTTCAGGAGCCAATGTCTGCGTCCACCAGAAAACGAGCGTGTACTTGACCGGCGGAATCTTGGCGGCCGACGGTGCGAACTCAATCATTTCGCCCGCCTTGCGGTCGGCTGCCGGCACCCAATACTGATTGGTGATGATTCGACGATCGTTGTCTTCGTTGTGACCGATCAGGATTTCGCCGGTGGCGGAAACGTCCTTGCCGACAATAACCGTAAAGCAGGCCTAAGACGGTAGGCTCAAGGAAGCAATGGCCGCGCCGATCGTCAAGGCCAGAAGAGATTTGGAAAAGCGCACAGTTAGCACCTAACGTGGTTATAGCTCTATGTTTTCACTGGCACCGCGCTCGCGAAATAGTCATGCTGTCCACGGGCTCTAATTTAGCGCTTTCCTTCGATTGTCAGGCTTTTTGAAGTGAATCGGCTATGAATCAAAAGCAAAAGTTTCATGTCAAGGGTCGGTTGAGAAATCTGAGAGTGAGCAAGAGGCTTCTCGAACATATGAATACTCAGAATCTCACACACTTGGGTAGCGCGCACATGTCCTTGCAAACGCTTGCAGGGCCCAGATCGGAGTTGAACTTCACCCATTCGGTTCCTCGATGCAAAAGGAAGGGAGTACAGCTGAAGTTCAACACTTCGCTATGGTGAAAAGATCAGTTAACGGTTACCATATTAGGCTAACGAAAAGACTTTATAGATCACAAATTTAGATGTCACTCATTCTTTTAACACGTGCAATGGATTCGATTTCTCGCCAATATAATGTAAATATCCGAATTCATTATATTGCAATGCTAACTTTCTGATCAGAATCAGTGAACGGATACAGATAAAATCTTTTCACAAGACTCACTCAAAAGTCTTATCATTTCATCTTGATGCTTTTTACTCTCCTGATAAGTCCAGCCATTTTTAATAGTTATATCTCTCATCAACCGAAGTTTAAGGCTTCCTTGCTCTATAATGTCCTTGCGATCGGTCGCCTTAGTTGAAGGTGCAAGGTTTGACAATTTTGAATTTGCTGAAGTCGTAACAATCCCCAAATTCCCAAAACCATCCAAACCATCCTCAAGTTCCTTCTCATTCCACTTTCCTACGAAATGTATATCAAAATTCTGTGGATGCCAATGTTCTACAGAGTTTCTGAATTTGAAATCAAATTCAGTATCCTTCAACTCTGATTGGGGGTTACTCCACAGCAAATAATCCAAAAAATGGAAGACAAGATGAGGAGTCCAAACGCCCATGCGGTACTGGGAAAAAGAACCATCTGGTTTTTTGAACCGGCAATCAAGAAAATCGTTCTTAACAGCTTTTGCCGCTATTCTCTCACAGCACTTTGTAACATTATCAATCAATATTGCCGAAAGATTGTAGCCAGCGGTCAAGTATCTTGTGTAGATCTCATCTAATAAACAGGTTATCCAATGCATTGATCGAGGAGCGGTATAAGATACTCTAAGACAAGCTTGAATCATTAAGCAACGTTTGTTCTTAGCATCATCATCCGAGTTCTTATCTTCTCCATCACGAGTATTTACATAGCTCTGATGCTTTCCATCATCAATGGAATGCAGAGACAATAAAGACCAACTGCCTTCATCTGATATTTTTGATGGCTTATCTGAAAAATCACGCTTTATAAAGAATTTATCAAACAAAAAACGCAAGCAAATAAGTGTCTTTATGAATCCTTTTGCAGAATCTTCATTCCAGGTTGACAACTTAAAAATATCAACTAATTTCGCTTCATTAAGATCTTTCGGATCCATCTCAGATACAGTCTCATCCGAGCACTTTACATGATGTTTAACGTAAACTTTATAAGCATGAATTAAAAAAACAGGAAAACTTATAATACTTTCAAATCTCGAATCATCAACAACATTCACTTTTGCGTCAACAGTATTTTTCATTTCTTTCGAGATAATCTCATCAATGGATACTATGTCGCTGTTGTTTTCGCTTTTACCTGCACCCGAAGGGTTATTCAACTCATTTTCTAGTTTCTCTACATTCAATTTATCCCATTCTTGACCGAATATGCGTTCACGAGTCTCTTTAATAAAACCCATTTGGACATAATGATCCATATCTGCGCAAGCATTCCAAATTTTGGAGAAAAACTCCCTCCCCTGCTTAGCCTCAATTTGCCCCATTAACTTTGACTTTAATATATCGCTCTGTTCCAATTGCTCAGACCGAGTATTCATTCTCTCATAATACCGATTAAGGTTAGTTCCTTCTGGAACTTCAATCCGAAGTATCTTGACCTTTTGCAACCTCTCATTAAACGATATTATTTTATCTATACACTCTTGAGATACTCGCTCTGATTCCGGATTTATTTTAAAATATTTCTTAATCTCATTAAATGCATTTTCAATTGCTCCGACCTCTATTTCATGATCTTTATTCTCCAGATCCCAATCATCCTTAATAAACTCTGCAAAAGGAATTTCCTTGATCTTCTTAAAGAATCTTTCTGTTCTATCTCGACACTCATAGCGAATCGGCGCATCTCCCCTTAAATTAAAATCAGATTTTCCACTATTCTTTTTATTGAAACTATCAACAATGCTAAGTGTCATAAACAGCGCCGTCAATCGTTGCTGCCCGTCAATTACCTCAAAACAATCTTTTCCGTTTTCACTTGACGTCTTGCTCACCACAAGCGAGCCCAAATAATATTCAGGCGCATTAAATAATTCTATATCTGTTAGCAAAGTCTTTATTTCTTTTTCACCCCAGGCAAAATCACGTTGGTACATAGGGACAATATATTCAAAATTTTCACTAAAAAGTTCGCGCGTTCTCCAGCCTACGGGTAACTTATCAACCTTGTTCATTCGCTCTCCTCTCTCATTGATTAGATTTGCTAAGAAAACTAGTGCCTTAGTTCAAATTAAGCAAAATTTGCTTTAAGGTTTTCCACATATCGTTTACGTCATTATCATTTGTATCATTTACCGGTAATGTTATTTCCAAAATCTCATACGGCATCCTAGCCTGATCGATCACTGCAAACATATTCACTTCAGGCAAATTTAGTTTCCGATCTTGGGGTTTCCCTAGAGCATAGTTATTAATGCCAGAAAAACTTACTCTCGACTGATTCGTTCTAATAAGCATTGCCCAGGTTAATAAATAAACAAAATATTCTTTATTTTTTACAAAAAATTCCAATCCAAATTTATCAACAAAACATAAACAAACGCATTCAAACAAGTTCCAGGCATGCCTAAAGCCAATCCATCTTTCTGCCTCTTCGAGTTTAAATTTACCATCGCCTTTCAAGCCCTCTTCAAATTTGCATTTAACTTCTTCTCTCACATAAACACTTAACTGAGATCTTAAATTTTCGTACCATGCTACATAGCTAAAAAAATCTTCACCAGCAATAAATGATTGACCAATTTGGAAATGCGCGCCCGCCATTTCTGCCCTTTCCCTATATGAAAATTTCAAGCTTCTTTCTACACCCTTAAATTCATCTATATCATATTCTGTAAAATCACCAACTGAGAGCTTTAGTTTCCACCTATATATACGATGCAGATATTCATCAAACAACTTATGTATCTTTTCTTGATCCCGATTCTCCCAAGTTTTTACTGCAGTCTTTTTTCTCTCTTCAATGTCCGATATATTACCCGCCTTCAAATCTTTACTCATACATCTCAAGTGGAATGCCTTGAGCAAATCATGAGGATTCAATTTTTTCCTCGATAGTTCTGAGAATCAAATATTTGAAACGCCTCTGTAATATTTTCGACGCAAACAAATACAAATGACAATTTGTCAAGTGAAACTTTTACTGACTTGATTAAAGAAGATCCCATTCTGCGGAATCTGCTTCGTATCAAAGTATAATTTCTTATAATAGACTCTTTTGTTACACTGTCCCTCAAGTAATCTTCTTTCTCCAGATCTTGAGGGATTTTAAAATTTATTTGTTCACCAACCCTACGTAGCGCCTTCAGCAACAAAATCAATGTGACCACTCGCTGTTGACCATCAACTATATCTAACTTCTCTTCATTAGCAGCAACGATAATTGTCCCTAACCTATACTCTTTACAGTTCTTATCCTCACCAATCTCCTTCAAATCATTAATCAAGAGATTCACGCTTCTTGCTTTCCATTTATAGGGTCTTTGGTAGCTTGGAATATGCAAATTCATTTCTAGCAGCTCTTTAAGGCTAACGACCTTAGCAATTCCTGCTGAACTTTTCGCATTTTCCATATCCATCTCCTTTATCAATCTCTTTCTCACAAAAAAATTACATCATTAGTTTTTATTTTAAAATTTAAAGAAACAACTTAACCACTGCCTTCACACCATACTCGTCCTACATGCATTCCTTGGTGTAACCTTTCAAACAGTCTGAAACAATAGTGCATTTCGATGCATTTTACTAGAGTTCCACCCTTAAGAATAGAGGCACATTTTCATCACAATCACCACGTATTAAGAAAAACTACACTTAAAGGAGGCGTATCATCCTCTTCAAAACTGCTTGCAAATGGTTTTGTTCTTTTTCCCTTCCCTTTTGCCCAGCCTCTCTCTAAATGAAAAGGTTCTGCAGTTGGGATTTTCAGTGATAACTCCTTGCCTCATGCTATTCACGTTTCAGTCCTGAGTTACCATCTAGCAAAGTGTTCAAACGGTAGGTCGTCAGCCTCTTCTTCCTCCCTATCCTGATCAGCCTAGTGGCTACTTTCTGCAGTCAAGACAGCACAGTGATTCTTTTAGTCTCCCAGTTTTCTATTTCGCGTAGTACCTCATACTTAGAATGGCACGATGGGCTCATCCTCTATCGTGAGTACCAAAGCGAAGCTCTGCGCATTCGTCTACCGAGCGGGCTTCTGGCCGCAAGTTACGGTCCTGAGGTTTTGTCCGCGTCGCTGACGGCTACTCTACGCCTAAGACTGAAGCATTACTTCCACGGTTCGGTTGACCATTTGAAGTTCACGCAGATCGAAGAACCCCAGTAGGGTGCTGCAAAACTCTACTACATTGTGGTCTATGACACCGTTCCCGGCGGCACTGGTTACCTCAAAGAATTGATGTCCGACCCTAGCAATCTGATCGGCGTCTTCCGTGAAGCTCTTGATGTGATGGTCGATTGCGACTGTGATGGAGATCCTGAAGCCCGTGGCTGTTACAAGTGCGTCTACCAATATCGCGACGCATCCAACCGCAAGAACATTTCCAAACTGTGTGCGATTGATGTTCTAAGTGACCTCACTTCCTCCAACAAGGTTGTGAGGCCTGGTGAAATTGACACACGGAAGAACACAGACGGTGACAGCGAACTTGAGGTTCGCTTTATACGTGCTTTGGGTAACTCCGATCTTGTCTCAGAAATGAAGCGTTGCCAAGAGGGTATGCCGCACTATCTCATCAAAATGAAGTCCGGCAAACTGTGGCGCATGGATTTACAGGTAGATATGCCCGGCGATATCCCGTCACGCCCGGATTTTGTCCTCCGCCCATGGAAAGAATCAGAACGTGCGCCTGAAATGGAAATGGCTGTCTTTACGGACGGTTGGCGCTATCACGCTAACATTGTGAAGGAAGACTGTGCCAAACGACAAAGCATCCTTAATACCGGCCGACGAGTCTGGACGCTGTCGTGGCACGATGTCCCAGATACACAGGCCAACGACAATAGCTTGGATAATGTTTTCTGCGATTCGCTATTAAGTCGCCCAGCCCCAAAATCAGGGAAACTTGTTGCGCAGTACGAAGCCTGGCGAACCAGCATGCAGCAACGTGGTCTGGGAGAGTTCCCGCAGCTCAACACACTCATCGAAGATTGGGTTGAAAAAAAGAATAGTTTCAACCGACTTCTGCAATGGATGAGCGATCCTGAAAAGGCAACAAAGGCAGCTCAAGCGCTTGCCTTTTTCTGCGGCATGCAGACGGTGGTATCGGACGACTTGAAACGTCTGCCCGTTATTACCCTAAAAGGCATGACAGCACAGGCACTCGCAGCAACCGATAACGCCAAGCGACATATCTTCGGTCTGCGCCAGTCTTCAGACAGAAACTGGGTGTCGGTTCACGACTTTATGAACACCTACCGCACAGCCTTTTTTGCAAACCCAGAAAGCTTTGCCCTGCACAAGGACGAACCTGCTGCATGTCCAGCATCGCAGTCGCTTCGCGCCTTCTGGGCTGCTGTCAATATGGCAAGTCTCGCCGAAGATGTGCTCATAATCCCGCAAACTCGACCGGAAGACGGATCTGATCCTGCCATTGGCTACCAATTACCTTGGGCCCGGGCAATGGATGAAATCTCCTCAAGGCCTGGAAGCATCCATCCCGGCGCGGTAAATAGTGAAGCTCCGTCCTCTGACGTCAGTAACCAGTCCGAGATTGAGGCTCTTTGGGAAGAAGCGAAATCGTTACTTCCCGAAGAACTGCAGGCGCTTGCCGATGAACTCAAAAGATTGAAAGTCGCCATTGACCTTAACAATATTGGTTTTGAATTCATTGGGCCTGACGGTGAAATCACCTCAACCTTTGAGCTTTACTGGCCGGATCAAAAAGTAGCAGTCCTTTATGAGCCCATAGCAGCTCCTGGAAACATCACCGCGTTGGATGCATCTATGCCGGCACACGAACTTGCAATGGCAATCAAAGAAACTCTTACAAACAACACTCGCTCTCAGGAGTAAACCATGACGCAAAATTACAGTGCTCGCCGATTCGCTATTACCCGTGAGCTCCTGACGGCGTTGTCAAAAGCGACAAATGAACAAAAACAAACGTTTGCCATTTTCACAAATGCATTTCGGATGGGCAAACCCTTTGACTATCTTCCGTTGGCCGGGGTGTCTGCCTATGAGCGTATCTCCCTTGCCAATGACCTCAATGTCGTAATCAGACGCAATGAGGACATGCATCTTCTTCTGTGGTTAGGTACGCTTGCCTCCTCCGAACAATGGGCTGCTGTTCACAAATGCGAAATTAATAAGGAAACTGGCGCACTACAGATTTACCAGGTTTCAGCCTCAAACCCGGCGACTGATGCTGCTACTCCCAAAGCGGACATCTTTGATGCCCTTCCTGACGGTGAACTTTTGTCGATTGGCCTGCCCAAAGAATTGCTTGCTGAGGTTCGTGCTGTCACTTCTGAATCCTCTCTTGAGGCAATTCAAAAGTTGATCCCTGAAAATGTCTATGAAGCATTAACCTGGTACATGCAGGGTGAAGAATGGTTACATATCAAGGAGGCCTATACGGATGCTTACGCCGATAATAAAGCCGTAGTGCCCACAAGCCTCGGCAAGCTCGACACCGGCCGCTTTCACATTATCACAAACGACGAAGAACTCCGCTCCATCATGGATAAGCCATTGGCTCAATGGCGCGTTTTTTTACATCCGATACAAAAACGTATCGTCGATAAAGCATGGCATGGTGCTGTGCTCATCACTGGTGGAGCCGGTACCGGTAAGACGGTAGCAGCCATTCACAGAGCTCGTCACCTTGTCCGATTGCCTGACTGGAAAGAAGGCGACAAGCTCCTTTTCACCACCTTTACTAAAAATCTCGCACTAGACCTCGAACAGCTTCTCAAGCAAATCTGTACTCGAGCCGAAATGAAACACATCCAAGTACAAAACATTGATGCCTGGCTTGCAACTTACATTCGTCAACATGGAGCCAACAAAATCATTGTTTATCCCGGGAAAAAAGGCGGCGTTTATGAAAGCTGCTGGAATAGTGCCTGGGCAAGCTTTGATCAACCGACAGGACTCAGTCGACCGGAAAGCTTCTATCGTAGCGAATTCGAAAAAGTCGTTTTGCCGCAACATTGCATGACGAGCCATGACTATCTCTTCGCGGATCGCAAGGGACGAGGGAAGGTATTAAGTCGTCTTCAGCGAAAAGCCATCTGGCCCCTTTTTGAGGACATGCGTCTACAGCTTCAGCTGCAAGACTCCATGACGGTTGAAGATGCCGCCTTGTTTGCTACACAAGACATTGCAAAAAATCACACCAACGGAATCTACCGCGCTGTCATCGCCGATGAAATCCAAGACTTCAAGCCAGATATGCTCAAACTCTTGCGAGCGATGGCCACCGACATCAAAAAACTTGATGAACCGATTGAAGGTGACCTGTTTCTTACCGGAGATGCTCATCAGAGAATTTACGGCAAACCCGTCGCATTTAGTTCTTGCGGCATTGAAATACGTGGACGTTCGAAAAAACTGCGTCTAAACTACCGAACTACCGACGAAATCCGCAAAGTAGCCGACGCCATTTATGAAGGAATTCGAATTGACAATATGGATGGCGACGCTGATGCGCTCACGGGCTACGCAGCCCTTCGACATGGTGATTTTCCAGAGATTCATTTAGCTAAAACCTTCTCGGAGGAAATCGATTGGATTTGCACTCAGGTCGATGCTCTAAAGGCCGCCGACTATACCACGCAGGACATGTGTGTTGTGGTACGCACTAATGATCTGGCTGAGAGCTATGCTCAGGCTCTTAAGGCTCAAGGCTTAGCAGTACACCCCATTTCACGCAACCGTTCGGACAATCCCGATATTGAAGGTGTGCGTATAGCTACAATGCATCGCATTAAAGGACTTGAGTTTAAGGTTGTCTTTATTGTGGGTATGGATCATGACATTTTCTCGTCGCCAGAACTAACTGACGATCTTCAACCAAACAAGGCTTGCATACTCCTTGAAAAATCTCTGTTTTATGTTGCCGCTAGTCGTGCATGTGATTTACTTTTTCTCAGCACAACGAATCAAAAAAGTAAAATTCTAGATATGCTAAAATAAAAAACATCAACTCAATCAGTGTAAAATATCATGATTAGTTTAAGAAAAGGAAAATCCAAATTCATTTTGGATGCTTCTATCAATTCTGCAATTTCTGCTGTTGAAATTTACAACAAGCCCAATGCAAGATTTCGCACCGAAACATTTATTGTATTAATGATAATCGCCTGGACAAAGTTATTCCATGCCTTTTTCCAAGCAACAATTGGTGAAAAATACTTCTATAAGAATGATAACAAACGATTCAAAATCGTTAATGGAGAGAAAAGAGCATGGGAGTTATCTGAATGCATCAAGCAATTCAATAAACAAAAAGGAAATCACCATACCCTATCCCAAGCCGTTATGGCAAACATTCAATTCTTTATTGGGATAAGAAATAAAATCGAGCACAGACACTACGATTCTTCTGACCTTGATATTAACCTTTTCGGAGAATGCCAATCCTTACTATACAACTATGAGAAATTACTTCTTAACCTATTTGGCACAAATTATTCACTGAACGCTAGCCTTGCATATTCGCTACAATTCTCACAACTAAGAACACCTCAACAATTTATTTCTCAAAGATCACTTGCTAGCAAGCAGATTTTCAATATAAAAGAATACATTAAAACATATCGCTCTAAATTACCCCAGCCAATTTTTGATAGTTCAGAATTCAGCATAAAACTATTCTTAGTTCCAAAAGTCAGCAATAACGACAGAGGAGCTTTGCCGATCGAATTTGTAAAATGGTCACCATCCGACAGCGACAAGTATGACAAGTTACTCACCATCATTAAGGACAAAGTCGTCAAAATAAAAACAGCCAATGCTGACATGCTTAAACCCAAGCAAGTTATAGACCTTGTCAATCAACATACAATGGCAGGATTGACCATATACGACCATTCTCTGCTATGGAAAGCATTTGACATAAGACCCTCTGGCTCTCACTCCTGGCCCAATAAAACCAACGAAGAATTCTGCATCTACGATGACCCTCACAAAGATTACGTGTACTCTTTAGAGTTGGTTAAACTGTTAATTTATCTAATCAATGCTGAAGGATTCAGCCAAGAGAAAATTCGTCAACTAAAAGAAACAAAATTAAACGTTGACGATTACAATTATCGGAATACTATTGTTTTAAGCTAAGCCACAATAAAACATTACTAAGTCATCACAACCATCTTTATCATAATTCATCAGATCTCATAGCTCAAAAAGCAACCGTATTGCTTGCAAAGCTTTATCATTTAAAATATTTTTAAAAAACGGATTGAAATTTTTCGTTCCAATTTTCACACTCTCCTGCCCTATCCTATCCCGCTACAATCGAATCAGGTAGTACTTTTTCGAAAGGTCACTCATGCTCAACCGTCGTCTCAATCTGGCCGTCGCCTTTTCCTCAGCCCTACTTCTCGCAGGCTGCGCGAGCAGTCCCGAGTACACAGATTTCGTCGAGATTGGAAACAACACCTACACAATCAGCGCCTCGAGCGACTCCACCGACAACGGCGGCATTGTTCGCGTTGAGCTGATCAAACAGGCTCAGGAATTCTGTGCGGACAAGGATCTCAAGTTCCGTTTGCTCAAGTCTCGCTTCAATGACAGCAACGATGACAAGAGCGCCACAGCCACCATTGACTTTGTCTGTGAATCGCCTTCGGCTGCTGCAGCCAATCAGCCTGTACAGCAGGTTCCCATGACCGAAGTCCCCTCAACCAAAGTTCCTTCGGTCTTAGTGCCTTCAGCTCAAAAGCGTTAAGCCACCTACGCTGATCAATAGCCCATGAAACCGCAAGCGTTCTGCCATCCACGTCGAGCGCAAGCGGTTTCTTTTTGAGATTAATTAACCTTGACAGGTCTTACCACTTCGTTGTCGGACACGGTGAAAGATAATCGCGCCACATCGCCCACTCCTCAGAACTCTTGGCTCTTGCCAGCGTTACCACCTTTCCTCTGAATTTCTCGTTCAGCACTTCAATTGAAGCTTAAATCCGCTCGCGGCTAAGTAAGTTTCTGATTCAGCCGCAAAATCAACAAGGATACAAGCTTCGGCTTGTAGCTTTTTTTGAGCTGGAAGTCGTATCGCCTCAACAAATCAATTCCCGTTTCCGGATTCAAAAAAACGGTTCAAAGTTATAAAACCACTTTGGTGCCTCGTTTCCTTTTTCTTCCTCATTCACGTAAACCATGGAGCTCATCCTCTATAGCCACTGCATGTCAGCGGGAGTAGCATATCCCGCAGAAGGCTTAATAAGCCCAATCAAGTTCGTCACTGAGGAGAGGAAAAGATGAGCTTTACATTGAAAAAGATAGTTCTTCCCGTAACAATGGCTTTTTGTGCCATCAGCGCGTCTGCAGAGACCTACACTCAGACGGTTCCGGGACACAACGGCCCGATGACTGTTAAAGTCGCAATCGACAGCGGCAAGATTACGGCAGTCGAAGTTGTGAAACACAACGAAACGCCCGGAGTCGGTACCAAGGCAATTGAAACGTTGCCGGCAAAGATCATAAAGGCCAACTCAACCAAGGTGGATGCCGTCACCGGTGCCAGTGTCTCTTCCAAGGGCATTTTGATGGCTGTCAACCAGGCACTGGATGCCTCTCAGGGTAAGAAGGTCGGCAAAGCTCAATTTAAACCAGGTACATACAAAGCTCAGGTCTACGGCAACAACGGTTACCTCAATGTCGAAGTCACGGTTAGCAAAGACAAAATCACCGACATCAAGGTCCCCGGCCACACAGAAACCGACCTGATGGGTGGCATGGCCATTCGCACAATGACCAAAGACATCCTTGATTATCAGACCGTCAATGTGGATGCTGTTTCCGGCGCGACGGTCACGAGCGGCGCATTCAAACAGGCTGTTATTGCCGCATTGGAAAAAACCGGCGTCAATCTGGCTGCGCTGCAGACCCCCGTCCCCGTCAAGATCAAGAAGTTCAACGGTACGAAGACCGAAAGTTATGACCTTGTCATCGTCGGTTCCGGTGGTGCAGGTCTGTCAGCTGCGGTGACTGCGGCCGAAGCAGGCAAATACAACATCGTTGTGCTGGAAAAGATGCCTGTGATCGGCGGCAATACGCTTCGCTGCGCCAGCGCTTTCAATGCCGCTGATCCGGAACGTCAAAAACTACTGCCGATGACAGACACCCTCAAGGATGCCGTCGTTAAGGCCATCAACGAAAAACCGGCCAACGCAGATCACGCCAAACTGATGGCCGACGTTAAGGCCAAGTACGAAGCGTATTTGAAGAGCGGCAGCAAGACGCTTTTTGACTGCCCCGAATGGCATGCTTTGCAGACCTACAACGGCGGCGACAAGGTGGGACATATTCCCCTGATTCGTACCTATGCCGAAAATGTGCTTGAAACCCTCCACTGGATGCAAAAGCACGGTACGCCTGTGATGGATCGAGTCAGTCAAGGTGCCGGTGCTCTTTGGCAGCGTACACACCAAGTTGACGCGCCCGCCGGGACCGGACTCATTGAACCGTTACTCAAGGCCGCCAATAAGGAAGGCGTCAAGATCATCACCGGTATGCGAGCTCAGGAACTCATTTACCGCAACGGGGAAGTCGTGGGCGTCAAAGCCAGCGACAAGGTGGGTAATTCCTACGAGTTCAAGAGCAAATACGGCGTGATTCTCGCCACCGGCGGTTACAGCCAGAACAAGGAAATGCGCCAAAAATCTTCGCCCGTCTTGACGCCTGACATGGTTTCGACAAACCAGCCGGGTGCCACCGGCGACGGCATTGTCATGGCCACGAAGATCGGTGCCGATCTCACCGGCATGAATTACGTTCAGGTTTACCCGCTGGCCACGCCTGGTTCCGGTGCCTTGCAGGGACGTGCCCGCAAGATGTCCGGCCTTGACGACGTGATTGACGTGAATAAGAACGGCTTGCGCTTCGTGAAGGAAGACGCTCGCCGTGACGAGTTTGTGGCTGCCATTAAGAAACAGCCCGGTGCCATGTGCTACGACATCAATGACTCGAGCATTGTCCAGGAATACAACTCGTTTGCAGAAAACGTCGAAACGCTTGTTAAGCTCGGTCGCATCTACAAGGACGACACGCTGGAAGGTCTGGCCAAGCAGCTTGGCATGCCGCCGGCAAATCTGAAGGCTACCGTTGAAGAGTTCAACAAGATGGTTGAAGCAAAGAACGATCCGAAGTTCGGCCGCAAGCTCTTCGACCGCAAGATCGAAAAGGCTCCGTTCTATGCAACGCCTCGCGCACCGTCTATCCACCATACAATGGGCGGTTTGTATATCAATCCGAAGGCACAGGTGCTCGATAAGAAGGGCAACGTAATCAAAGGCTTGTATGCAGCCGGTGAAGTGACTGGCGGCGTTCACGGCAGCAACCGCTTGGGCGGCAATGCCACAGCCGATGTGTTGACGTTCGGGCGTATTGCAGCTAAGACTGCTTTGGGTCTGAATAAGTAACGGTTCGCCCCTACTTCACTGCTCTTTTAGGTTTGGGGCAGGCTTCATGGCCTGCCCCAAACTGTCATCAGGAATCAATTGCTCTTACTGCTTTGCTACCAACTCATTGCCTTTGATCCAGCAACTGATCCATCCCAACAAGATGCAAATAAGGGTCCCGTGTAGCCATATCAAGCAACACGTCGTCAAATCCCATGCGAGAAAAAATCCAATAGTGAAATACGGCGTCCTCCGCAACCGGCAGTTGTTCGCATTTGGCTTGAAGGGAGCGCAACACTTTGATCCCGACTTTCTGATTGCGATACTTGCATTCAGCCACAAGACAATGCCGTCTTTCGTGATCGGCTCCAACCAAATCAATCTCCGTGCCGTTTCTCCACCATCGCCCCAGAGTCGTCACAGAAAACGGCAAATTCCCGGAAAAGCGGAGTCGTGTCAAGTATTGACGACAGACCTGCTCAAAAGATTCCGCTGCGAAATCCGCAAAACAAGGCTCTACGGTCGCTTTCCATTCTGAAAGCGCTTCTTGCCGCGTCATGATCAGAGTCGGATTGTTGGCTAAAAACCGGAACCAAAATTTTGAACTAAGGTCATCGTTGCGGAATTTTGAATCTCAAAACGAATACGGCTATAAGCCATGTATCAAAAGGAGGTTTCAGAATGCCGAAACGTTACAGTCCAGAAATCAGAAGAACAGCTCTTGAGCTCGTCAATCAGGGGCAGACACAAATCGAGGTTGCTCAAGCTTTGGGAGTTAACCCCAAGACACTCAGCCACTGGGTTACCACAGCACAAGCTCGTATGCCTGAACAACAACGCAATGAGCTTGAAGAACTCAAACGATTGCGTCTGCAGGTTTGCCTGCAACAGGCCGAAATCGACTTCTTAAAAAAAGCAGCAGCGTACTTTGCCAAGCTGCCCAAGTGAAGTACGCTTTTTTAAAGACTTGTTTGGACAGCAAACTCATCGGGCGCAAAAAACTCATCAGTGTTCGAAAGGCTGCCGCCCTGCTGAGGATCAGTACCAGCGGCTACTATCAGTGGCTAAAGGTTGATCGATACCACCGCCACAGGGTGCATCACAGCGATGCGGAGTTGCTTTGTCATGTGCGCTCCGTTATCAGTCGCTGCGGCAAGCAGGTTCCCGGAGTGATGCGCCTGTACCTTGCGTTGCGCCAACAGGGCTTGAGCGTTGGTTTTAAGCGCCTGCGCAGACTTTTACGAAGCAACGGCATCTTCCATCGCTACCATCGCAAATACGTTGCCACCACAGACAGCAACCACAATCCGGCTCGATTGCCGAATTTGATTGACCGTCAGTTCAACCGCTATGCGACCAATCAGGCTTGGTGCGGAGACATCACTTACATCCCAAACGACGAGGGCTGGTTATTCATGGCCAGTGTGCTTGATCTGGCCAGTCGCTGCCTGGTTGGCTACAGTTTTAATTCCACCATGAAAACGTCTCTGGTTGTGGACGCCCTGCGTATGGCTATTGCCAATGAGCACCCGGCTCCTGGCTTGGTTTTCACAGTGATCAAGGCTCACAGTACTGCAGCCATGTTTTTCAGGAATTTTTGCTGCGCCAGGGCATCAGTGGCTCTATGAGCGAGAGTGGGCAATGCTGGGACAACGCACCGGCCGAATCATTTTGGGCAACCCTGAAGCGGGAAACGCTACCATTATCCGGATGCTTCAGCAGCCGAAAGGAGGCGCAGGATACTGTGACTCATTGGATATCTTATTACAATGGAACTCGGCCCCATTCACAGCTGGGGATGCGGTCCCCTTATCAATTCAGATTAAGGGCGCAAGCCTTGTAATCCGGGCTTTTTTATCGAGATTCGAAATTCCGCGCCCACGTCCCAGCTCCAAGTCAAGTCTATGGTGATCGACAAGACTGATACAGCTACCCTCGCTGCGACACGCACCAAACAGACGGAAGACATTATTCCTAGACCCAAGAGCAGGAAAAGCTCTCAGATGAGATGGGAATGTGCAAGGATGCTATAGTCGCGACTACGATTCATATTTCTCCGCAACCACGCAGCATCCTGGCTTATCTTCAATCGCTGACTATGTAGAAAACAACGAGATGCTGTGCCTACAGTGCAAATACAGACTGAAATTACTAACCTTTGTTCCACTTGGCAAAAAATGTCAAAGCAAATCATAAGGGCTCGAAATTTATATAACGCCAATAAAAATCATCTCATTTATTTCGTTAAATATTTATTAAACACCAACAGAAAGTACTAAGAAAAACTCAACCAAAATAAATTTTTCTAGTAAAAGCTTTGAGTATAGCAATCATTTAAACACTCTTCGCTTACTAGGCGAATGGCCAACTCCAAAAACATCAAAAGGCTCAATTAAAAAATGACCGAACAAAAAGTAATTGTTGTCCCTGAAGGTAAGATTTGCGATTATATTGACGGAAAATTTCGGAATGATACGCCGGAAGAGTATGTTCGACAGACCATAGAGAAAAGACTTGTTAACGAGCACAAATACTCAGCATCTCAAATTGCAGTCGAATATACATTACAACTTGGTTCGAGAAAACCTCGTGCCGATATTGTCATTTGGGACAAAAATTGCATTGATAAAAAACAAGAATGGATTAAACTGATTATTGAATGCAAAAATGAAACAGTAAAAGCAGATAATGCAAATGACGGCATTGCTCAACTTAAATCTTATATGTCTGTTTGCCCAAACTGCGAATGGGGCATGTGGACTAACAGCCTTGAAAAATATGTATTCCGCAAGACTTTGAATGCCGATAACAAAGTCGAATTTGAAGAGTATAACGACATTCCTTCTGCTGACGGGAATTTAGATTCTATCAATCGTCCAACTCGCAAAAGTCTAAAAAACGCCTCTGATGACAATCTTCTTTTTGTCTTCAAAACCTGCCATAACCATATATATATAAATGACGGAATACAAAAACAACCAGCCTTTTTTGAGCTACTTAAGGTTATTTTTTGCAAAATAGAAGATGAGAAGAACATTCCTCATCCTCTGGAATTTTACACAACATCTAAAGAGCGGTCTAATCCTGATGGACAATTAACAGTACAAAAAAGAATTTCTTCGATATTTGAAAGAGTAAAAAAATGCCAAGGTCGAATTTTCGACGCGAACGACACCATTAAACTAACCCCTCGAAGCCTAGCTTACATAGTTAGTGAGCTACAAAAATACAGTCTACTTAATACAAATATTGACATAAAAGGAAAGGCGTATGAAGAGATCGTAGGCGCTAATTTACGTGGGGATCGAGGTGAATTTTTCACCCCACGCAATGTTATGAAAATGACAGTGAGTATGATTGCTCCCAAAGTCGGAGAACGTGTCGCCGATACCTCGTGTGGCACAGGTGGCTTCGTTGTTACTGCAATGACACACATACTCAAAGAGCTTGAAACTGGGTATGTAAACGAATTCGGCTACAGAGAAAACTGGGCCCCAGACACGATTATTTCGTTTCAGAACCAGATTAGCGATATTGCCGCAAGTAGTTTTTTTGGCTTTGACATAAATCCCGATTTAGTTAAGGCCACCAAAATGAATATGGTTATGAATAATGACGGGAGCGGCAATATTCTTCAGACCAATTCTCTCTTACCTCCTCATGAATGGACAGACGACTTTAAAACAAAACTATCAGACGCCTTAAAAATTGAGAAGGAAGCCATCGCAAATCATACTTCTATAGAATTTTTTGATGTAATTGTTACTAACCCTCCATTTGGCAGCAAGATTCCAATTAAAGACCGTCACATTCTCGAACAATATGACTTAGCTCATATCTGGGATTACGATAAAAACTCGGGGATTTGGTCAAGAACTTCAAAACTACAATCTTCAGTTTCTCCTGAGATTTTATTTATTGAACGTTGTACTCAATTTTTGAAACCTGGCGGGCGAATGGGAATTGTCCTTCCTGACGCAATTCTTAGCTCTCCTGGCCTTGGTTATATTCGCGAATGGTTAATAAAAAATCATAGAATCATTGCAAGCATTGATCTTCACCAAGATACATTTCAGCCACGTAACGGTACGCAAACTTCTGTTCTTATTTTGCAAAAGAAAACAATGGCGCAAAAGGAAAATGAACTAAGAACTGGAAAGATGGCTGACTACAATATTTTTATGTCGATGGTAGAAAAGATCGGACATGATAAGAGAGGTAACCCTCTCTTTAAGAGAGACAAGGAAGGTAATGAAATTTTGGTTTCTGAAGTGACAGGAAACCATAAATTTGAAGATACTAGTGATGATGTATCTTTATCCCATACTAAAAAGATAAAAGTTTTAGATGATCAGACTGTTGATTTACCTGCCATTTTCAGCAAATGGAAAAAAGAAGAGGGAATTTCATGGTAATGCAGAATAATTACATCAATGACAATTCACTTCATATTCCATCTGACTCTCGATCTTCATCACTGAAGTGGTACAAAATCACTCTATCTGAAGTTTTAAAACAGGGAAAACGTCTAGATGCTAGCGTTTATAACTCAGATGCACGCCAAGCTCAGTTATTGTTAACGAAAGGTAAATTTTCAACAATAAATTTAGGTGGCCCAGGAGGTCTAATACAGCGAGCTTTTTATCCGTCCAGATTCAAAAGAGTCTACTGCAGCAAAGGAAGTGGAAAAGATTTTTTCCTACCTTCGCAGATGATGGATATTTGTCCCAAGCCAGAGAAATTCATATCAAAATCCAGCAACTGTGATTTCGATCAGTTGAAACTTCAAAGAGGAACCTTATTGTTGTCTCGCTCAGGCACAATTGGTCCTGTGGCATATGTTTCTCGCACTCTTGAAAATAAAATATTTTCTGATGACGTCATTCGGATTAGCTTCGAAAATTCTTATGATGCGGGCTATGTATATACCTATTTAAAGACGCAAACTGGCAACCTCTTGTTAACGACCAATGGCTATGGATCTGTTATCACCCATATTGAACCTGAACACTTAGATTCGATCCCAATTCCCAATGCAACTACAGAGATCAAAAAACGCATTAATGATCTGATAGAAGGTTCTTATGCCTTACGAGACGAATCAAACAAACTAATTTCAGAAGCGACGTCTCTTTTAAAAGAAGAGCTTCACTTTACAAATTTTGAAGATATCCAATCAAATCTTTATCAACAAAACGCTTCCGTTGAGACATTTAATGTCAAGCTCAGCAATCTCAAAAACCGTGTTGATGCATCATTTCATGTTCCAATAGTTGATTCAATTGTTGAACATTTGGGTAAATATGCTCAAGAGATAACAACAATCGGCGATCCTCAAATAAGTGAAGATGTTATATTGCCTGGCAGATTTAAACGAATTTACGTAGAACGAGAATATGGCGTCAAATTTCTAGGTGGCAAAGAAATTTATCAGCTCGATCCAACATCTGAAAAATATTTATCTTTAACAAAACATAAAGACAGAATATCTGACCAACTTGTTCTTCGTGAAAACATGATATTAATCACATGTAGTGGAACAGTAGGCAAAGTTTGTTTAACTCCCAAACACTGGACTGGATGGACAGCCAATCAACACATTATTCGTGTCACGCCGGCATGTGACCAAATTGCTGGATACTTGTACATATATCTATCATCAGAATATGCTAAACCATTAATAACGAGGTTTATCTATGGATCCGTCGTGGATGAAATCGATAATAACAACATCCGACAAATTCCTGTTCCTCTATTAAGCAATAAGAGTTCCCAAGATACCATAAATAAACTGGCTCTTTTAGCAAACGATAAAAGATACTCTGCCTATCTATTAGAACAAAAAGCTATAGAAATTTTTGAAAAGGAAGTTTTATCTATCAGTTGATCTAATTCAAATATTAACTGTCCATCACACTTCCTCTGCTCGATTGAGGTTTAACCATACAAATTTTTTTGTGGTGTTACTACCTCTTCGAGCAAGTGTGTTGGCTATCTTTCGCAACATTTTTAATTAAAACCTGTCATCCCGCTCATGCCCCGTTCCAAAACGCGCAATAAAACGTACAAGTGAAAATACCGGGCATTATCGAGAATTTGCCCGTGCCTCCCGCAATGGTGCAACGACTCAATTCCGACATGAGCAATCGTATGCTGTGCCTTCGACTGCCCGGATGCAATGGAAAAGATTTGGCAACGTTAGTCGTGTGTTTCGGCGAGGCATGGCTGCTAGCAGGACTGATGGAGCAAGGTGTGGCACTTCGGCAAAAGCTCGAGGCCGGTGTTGATGCCCTGGGCAAAGACATTCTCAAGGATGCGGCAGATCTTCACGGATCAACGTATGACACGCTATTGGATCTGACGTCGCTCACATCAGCCATTGTGGCCGCCAGCACTAAAAAGGAATACTTGCTCGCCTGCGATCGCCTGAAATCCGATGGCGTTGTGCCTTTTGTAGACGAGTTTCTCGTTACCCTTGCCAAGGCTAACCTGCTAGAAGTGATCAAATCATCCCTCTCCGAAGATAGCCATGCTGATTAACGGCCATTACCTCAAAGGCAGCATCACTTTTGACAGCTCCAAAAAGGGCGAAAACATCCGGGGAATTAAGCGGCACGCTTCTTGGCGGGCGGTTGTCGTTTACGATGGCCAGAAATTTCAGAAACGCTCTATAGACCGGACTGACTGCGAACGCTTCTTGATCAAGCTGGCCGCTGAATACGCCGAGAAAGAGCATCAAAGAAAGCTCGAAGAAGAGTTGGCCAACTTCCGCTTGGAGCCATAAGAATACCTAGCCCTTCAGTTAACCTTCAGCAAGTCATTCCACTTCGTTGTCGGGCATGGCGAAAGATAATCACGTCGCATGGCCCACTCAGAATTGATCTTAGAGCTTGCAAGCGTTACGACCTTCCCTCCGAACTTTTGATTGACGGCATCAATGGACGCTTGCATGCGTTCCCGTCGCTTTAAAACATCAATTTCGTCACCGTCAAACAATGTTTCCGGAACCAAAGATTGATCCGCCGGAATCAGATCAGCCAAGATGACCCCCGCTTTCTTGTACCCGTATCCTTCCTTGAAAAAAGCTCGCACCAGATCGTGCGCGGCCTGAGTAAGCGTAATGACGTCCGCGCAGGCGTGCTGCAATGGTCCGTATTCGACAACTGCGTGATATAGGCCGTTGGACTTAAACGGGTCCGTATGAAACATCACTCCCACCGTTTTGGCGGCGCAGCCCTGCTTACGCAACACATTGACGGCTTCGGCCATGTGAACCGATACGGCCGCAAGAATGGCGTCCATGTCACTGCACGTAACGGCAAAGCTGCGTGTCCGAACAATCTGTTGCCGCGGCTGCGGATGATCTTCCAAAGGAATGCACGAGACGCCAAGAATCTCTCTGTGAGTTCGTTCAAGTACGACCGTGAAGCGCCTGCGAATGAGTGAAGCGTCCATCCGGGCAAAATCAAGCACCGTCTTCACGCCCATGGCTTCCAATCTCTCGCGGTTTCTGGAGCCGATTCCCCAGATTTCCTTGACCGGCGTAATCGCCATGGCTTTGTGTTGACGTTCCGGCGTCAGCTCCAGCCAATTGACAACGCCGTTAAAAACCTGATAGGTCTTGGCAAAATGGTCGCATAGTTTGGCAAGCGTCTTGGTGGGAGCAATCCCTGCGCACGTCGGAATGCCGACCCACTTGTAGACGCGCTGCCGTATGGATTGCACCAACGCGGTCAATCGCACCGGATCCCCGTCTTCCACCCCTGTTAAATCCCCAAACACTTCGTCGATGGAATACGACTCCATGCGCGGAATCATGCCGGCAACGGTTCTTTGCATCCTCCCTGAAATCGAGTTGTAAAGCTCGTAGTTGGAAGACAATACGGCCACTTTGTTGGCTTCAACGATGTCCTTGACCTTAAAAAGCGGCATGCCGCGCTTGAGGCCCACGGCCTTGGCCTCCTTGGTGAGCGCCACGATGCAGCCGTCGTTGTTGGAGAGCACAACAACAGGTTTGCCGCGCAGCTCGGGACGGAAAAGCCGCTCGCAGCTGCAGTAAAACGAATTGCCGTCCAGATGGAGAAAAATAGGCGTAGACATTTGCATACGAATCTTGTTTTGAGGTAGGATACGTCATTCGTATACAAATCGCAAGTGCGAGAATCCCATGGAAAAAAGCAAAAAACAGCCTTCGTCCCAAGAACACAAACCGGTTGGAAGACCTCGTCTGACCAATGAGTTGCTCGATGTCAATCTTCAGGTTCGCGTGACCAAGAAGCTTGCCGACACCTGCAAGTCACTGGGCGGCGCAAACTTTATGAGACCCCTGCTTGAAGCGGCAACGCAGCGGGCAATGGCACTCAAGAAACTGGCTCCCGCTCGTCCCGTTGAAGAATCCGAAAGCATCAAGTTCATTGACTTGACGGTTCAGTGCGGCTTTCCCTCCCCTGCTGCGGACTATGCCGAAAACGACCTGTCGCTCAACGACTACTTCGTGAAAAACCGCGATGCGACTTTCATTATTGAAGCACGCGGTGACTCCATGATCGATGCCGGCATCTACGAGGGTGACATTCTCATCATCGATCGCTCCGTTGAACCGCGCCGCGGCGACATTGTTCTCGCCTACCTGCAAGGGGACTTCACGCTCAAAAAGCTTGAGTTCGTCGACGGCAAACCGGAACTGCATCCGCAAAACAGCTCCGGCAACTACCCGGTCATTCACCCGGGCGAATACGACGACTTCCAAATCGAAGGCGTTCTGGTCGGATCCGGCAGAAGGTATAGAAGCTGACAAGGAAGAAGCGCATGGAGTCCAACAAAGGCACATCGGTTACACGCTTCGGCTGCGGCCCCGATGACGAAGACATCACGATTCACTTTTACGAAAGTCAAGGCCGCTTTGAAGTACAGAACAAAGACATCGCCGGCCCGATGATCTTCGCAACGGACGATCTGCTTGAGCCGGAGGTTCCGAAAGGCGCAAGGCTTTTGGTCAACGAAAAGAAGACCAAAGTTGACGAGAACGGTTGCTACGTTTTCCGTAAAACCGACGGCAGCGAAGGCTTTGACATTGCCATTGTGGAACTGCTCGACGACGGCGCCTACCGCTACACGTACGACAGCAAGAAGTCGGAAATCCGTTCCGACCTTTCCGAGCTGGAGCTGATCGGCCAAGTATGGGAAGCTCAGACGATGGTCGAAATTGCTGACGGAGGCACGATCGGAAACGGTAAACTCGTGCCTCCGAAAGACCCAAATGAGAAGTTTAAAGTGTGGTTCCCATTTTGGACGGCAGTGTAGTCAAGATTGATTGCGGCAATGCGAGAGGTCGTTGTCATTTGATGACGACCTCAAGATTCTCCGCGTGACTCGTCAAAATTCGAGCCATCCAGCGGAGACATCTTAATTTCTACGTACCTCCCGGTCAGCAACGTAGCCATTGGAGCGTCCACTGCAAAGTCCCCGGAACAAGTAACGTATAGATCAAGACATTCCTGCAGCAACAGGCTTGCCAGAACGCGAGGAAAATCTCGGACTTGCTCTATCCCATCCAGCCAAACGTACACCCTCTGACCTTTTAGGAGTCGCGACTTGACGTAATCGTGCAACGTTTTAGGTTCCCTGAGCGGCTCTTCCAAATTGATAAAGACAATCCGCTCCTCCTCCACTCCGGAGGCAATCAAAGCTTCGCGCCAAAGAACCTGCACCGTTAACTTGCACTCAGGCTCACACTTAAGCACCTTGATAATTTGCTTGTCTCGAAAGTCGAGAAGCAACTGCAGACAGGTTGGCCGTAGAACTTTAAGCATGGTTCAGAAAAACGCAGGTCGCTGCACAGACTATATTTCGTGAAACAACTTTCTGAGCAAAACATACTATGCCAAAAGCAATCTTTGTCGGCGCAACGTCCGGCATCGGCAAAGAGCTCGCATTACAGTTACTTGCCAAAGGCTGGGAACTCGGCATTGCGGGCAGACGCACCGAGCGTCTCGAAGAAATCAAGACCAAAGCGCCCGAGAAAATCCATACACGCCGCATTGACGTGCGCTCTGACGATGCCGCCAGCGACCTGCTTGCTCTGATCGCTGATCTGGGCGGAATGGATCTGTACGTTCACTGCTCCGGCATCGGGTGCCAGAACATGGAACTCAACCCCGGTGCCGAATTGAACACCGTTGCAACCAACGTTGACGGCTTCGTGCGGCTTGTAGACTGCGCCTTCTCCTACTTCTTGGGGAAAGGCGGTGGCCATCTGTGCATCATCAGTTCGATTGCCGGCACGAAAGGCCTCGGAGCCGCCAGTGCTTACTCAGCCTCAAAGGCGTTTCAGAACACCTACCTGGACGCTCTAGAGCAACTATCGGTGATGCGGAACAGCCCGATGATTTTTACCGACGTGAGACCCGGCTTCGTGGACACGGATCTGTTGGCCGATGGCAAGAGCTATCCGTTCAAGATGAACGTCACGAATGTCGCCTCCTCCATTGTCAACGGCATTGAAACGAAAAAGCGAGTCTTGGTCATTGACTGGAAATACAAGCTACTCGTCTTCATCTGGCGTCTGGTGCCGCAGTGCCTTTGGAAGTACTTCCCGATCAAGAGCTAAACGCGGAACAAAACGGTATTTCCGTCTGACCGCTTCGGTGGAAGATTACCGAAAAACTCCGTCTTTGCTTTTCAGCCTTCAAGCATCTTGAGCGGCCCCATCAAAGATTGGCAAAATAAAAACCAAAAACACACCCAATGAATATTTTTTAGCCTACTTTTAGGAGTGTTTTATGTCCGAACTTGCCAGCTTAAATCTCAAGCTGCCGTCCACGCTAAAAAATGACTTTACTCAGACGGCTGAAGCTCTCGGCATGCCTGCTGCAACGGCACTTAAAGTTCTCATTACCCGTTTTGTTGAAGTAGGAGGCTTTCCCTTCGACGTGAGAATTCAACGCCAGGGCTTTAACAGGAATGATCCTCGCATCATTAGAACCTACCATCAAAATGGGAAACTGATGATGCCCGCCCAATGGCGCGATGAGGACAACGATGATAATGTCGAATAATCTGCCTTCTCCTTTCGAAGTATGGCGGCTTGCCTTTTATTTTGACGACAAACCTGAGGTCTTCAAATACCTGCCCGTCGTTATTCTGGATATCAACTCAGACACCGTAGAAGTTTTAGTCGCCGGTGCCAAGGTAACAAGTCCCCCACCGCGCACGGACTGTCCCGGAGAGGTTGCTTTACAGCATTGGAAAGAGGCTGGATTGCTCACGCCATCGGTTGTTCGTTGCACAAAGATTGCCCAATTTTGTCTTAGCGACTTCGACGGCTGTTCCCGCTACGGGCGTCTGTCAAAAGACGATGAGATTGCCGTCACAAATGCCTTGACAGAACTTGGTTACTTCGGACGTACAAATACTGAGATCTCAAGATCCTGACTGTCATTAAGCTTCTCAGAAAACGCGCCTATCATCCCCGGATTCGAAATCCGTTACTTTCGTTGGAGTTATATCGTAGTAAGGAAAAAGTACCTTTAATTCCAATCTCGCTCTTTTTGAGCTTGGCTTCAATGTCAGCGGCCTGCTCGTTGTGTAGCATCAAAAGAACACGCATGAGTTTGATTTTTTCATCCGGATCATCAACGATCTTGACCTTTCCTTGAACCACAACGGAGTCAGCCTGAATATTGAGTCCCTTTTCTCGTTTGTCAATTTCACGCACAAACGTTAGGCAAACATTGGGATTGGCCTTGATGTTTTCGTACTTGCGGCCATGCGGAGCTCAAGATCGAAATGATTAAAGAAAGAGCTCTGTCGGAATCCGATCGCCAACAGAGCTCTATCCGGTCGCATCGGATTCGACATGTTGTCGCACCCAATCGACTCGTGGGTTTCAAGTTCCCCTTCTACATACTCAATCAAAGTCCCGCTTGAAACAAACGGACCCCAGAGGTCACAACCACGGCTTCTGCGCAGCAGCCTGCTGACCGGCAATGCGTCCGTTGATAAGCGCGTCGGCCGTACCGCAGGAACCCAAACGCACAGCACCGTGCACACCGCCCGTGGCTTCGCCGGCAGCGTACAGCCCCGGGATCAAATGACCCTGAACATGGTAGACCTGCGCCTTTTCGTTGGTGTAGAGGCCGCCCATGCAGTGGTGAATCTTGGGCGACATGCGTGCAACATACCAGGGACCGTTTTCGAGCTTCTTTGCCTTGGCGTTGACGGGGCGCCCGATCGGATCCTTCTTGGTGTCAACCGCTTTGTTCGCTTCAGCAATGGTCTGCTTGAGCGCTTCAACGGGTATGTTGAACTTCCTGGCCAGGTCTTCGAGCGTCTTGAATTCGAACACCACGCCGCGTTCAAGCTGACGCTTGAGCATGCCCGGACGAATTTCCTCGAAGGATGCGGCGGTACCGGCGTCACCGATAGCCAAGCAGTCGTGTCCTTGGTTGAGGCGCTCGAGAATGGCAAGCGAACGCACCTTGCGGTTGGCCAGTTCGTTCACAAAGCGCTTGCCGGTCGTCGCATCGACCCAGACACCGAACATTGAGACATGGCCCGACCAGGCAAAACCGATGCCAAAACCCTTTTCGTCGGGAGAGGTCTGCGGCAAGATCTGAATCTGATCGGCCTGAATGACATGAGCGCCGATAGCCATGGCCGCACGCCAGCCTTCGGATGTGGCACCGGGTTGATTGGTCGTATCAAACTTGTTCGTGAGCTTCGGGTCGTAAATTTGACGGAACTGAGCGTCCGCGGAGAAGCCGCCGTAGCAAAGCACAACAGCACGCTTGGCGGCCAAGTACTTCACCTTGCCGGAATCCTTATTGGGGAAGCGGTAGCCTTCACGGATCTTGACGCCCACCACGCGGCCTTCGTCGTTGACGATGATCTCTTCCATGAGCGTGCGCAGACGGGGCTTGATACCGAGCTTTTCAAGAGCGGCAAGTTCCTTGTTGACGATTTCGGAGCCGGAACCGTTGATGGTAAAGAGGCTGCGGGGAACGGTATGTCCGCCTTCCTGCTTGATGTTCTTGTCCTGATACTTCACGCCGAGTTCGTCAACCGTCCAGCGATACGTTCCAACAGCGGCTTCGCACAGGGCCTTGACCTTATCGGGATGATTCATGGCGTCGCCCGCCTTGATCATATCCTTGGCCATGAGTTCAGGCGAATCCTTAATGCCGAGCTTCTTTTGCAAAGGAGAACCGGGAACGGCCAGAATACCGCCGTTGATTGCCGAGTTACCGCCCGCCACGCGCATCTTTTCCAAGAGCGCAACCGTGGCTCCCGCCTTCTTGGCTTCATAAGCAGCCGCCAGACCGGCAAAGCCCGAACCGATGATCACGACATCAACGGCTTCGTCCCATTTAGCAGGAACCTTGGTGGAAGCCGCCACCCAGCTCGGCAAAGCGGATACTGCCGCCGTTGCCGTCAAAACCTGTACAAAACCTCTGCGGCTTAGTTTGTTCATCAGCATGGTTTCTCTCCTTCTTATCAGAGCTGATTAACGCAACAGATTATTTGATTGTAGGAAACGGCTTTCGAGGCAGCCCGTCGGAATCGGTCAAAGGTTTTGCAAATTCTGCAAAACGCCGTCAAAGCGAATCAGGATTTACACCAAGGATGCGAAAACCCTCTTCTCTTCGGCTGTCAATTTCCTGTGTGGCACGCTTGGCATACCAAGCTGCAAATCGACCGACTGCCGTTTGCTGGTCGTCTTCCTTGCGAGTGGCGATGCTGTAGTCCCAGTAGTCACGGTGCCAGCCGTTGAGAACGGGCACCAGCGTTTTCTGACGAAGTTCATCAAGGATCATGCCGAGCGGCACGTCAAGCGCGATGCCGTAGCCGTTGACAACGGCATCCTTGATGTTGAGCATGTCGTGGTGAAAGATCACGTGCTTCCACTGAACGGGACATTTACGATCCCGCAAAACAAGGTGTGTGGCCTGCGGAAAGTTTTCACCGGCCTTGAGTACCAGCGTATGCCGAACAAGGTCCTCGGGAGAAGCAGGAGTTCCGAAACACCGCAGATACTCGGGAGAAGCCACCGGCATGGTGAAGGCGTGCATGGCCGGATAAATTTTGAGCGAAGGATTGTTCGGTCGATAAGGAAGAAAAACGACATCCACTTCGTGATTCAAAAGCGCTTCCACTCCCTGTTCGATTGAAGCTTCAATCACGATATGCGGAGCGATCTTGTGATATTCGGCAAGCTGCTTGTTGAGATAGAAGCGTCCGATTCCCACGGGCGTTGAGAGGCGCACCACGTGATGCAAGCCTTTTTCGGCGTTGAGAAAGTCCTCGAACTCACACCACAGAGGCAAAACTGTCTTGAGCTTTGCAAGAGCCTTCTGGCCGAAAGCTGTCGGCTGAAGCGGACGCCGGCTACGATCAATGAGCGTCTCTCCGAGATCATCTTCAAGTTGAGCAAGCAGCCGACTGAGTTTGCTGACCGACAGATCCAGCTCGATTGCCGCGCGCGACAAGCTGCCGGTCTTCGTGATGGTATGGAAAACCTTCCAGGCGACGATGTTTGTTGATGTGGCGCGCATGCAAAAAAAGGGAAAATCAACAGAGTTAGTCTGCTATTCGGGATCCCAGCTATTGCACCAATTGTCGACACTTGCGGCAATCCCATTTAGTCATGCGACTCACTCCGTTTGAGAACATGCGGACATGATACCTGCCCACCGTTTAGCGAAAAAGCCTTCACAACCTCTGCCCTCACTTTTAACTATAACGCCGCTTCAGAGCACTGCACTGACCTTCCTTCTCTACGCCAACCTGTCGTGTCACCAAGTTGGCCCATTTGCTTTGATTGACCCTCTTCTGGCTGACTATCGATTACAAACTTAAAAACCAAGGAATTCAAAACCAGCATCACATGATTCACGACAGTGACTGTTGCACCATCGTATTTGCCAATTGACAAATCAGTCCGGGGGGGGGCAAAATGACAAAAACCACCGTAATTCATGGGAGGATTTGGAGATGTCATTCAAATTTACATTGCTCACAATCTCAGTGCTTTCAGCAATGGGATCGTGCGCTAACGCTGAACCTATTCACTATAAGAGCGATGCTACGGTTTCTGAAAATCTCGAAGCTTCGGAAAATTTTGTTCCGGGAAGTGGCGGCAGCCTGAACAGCATCTTAGTTACTGGTGAGGGCACAGATGTGTCGCTGCTTGGGCAGAAGATATCCGCCAGTATGACCGTTAACAGCTCTTGGAACAGTAAGAACTCGTGGTATACATTCTCAGGCATTACGGCCGGATCAATGGATGGCGAAAATGCCGGGACTCTCGTACTGGGCGGAGATCAAACCCAAAGTATTCAAATCGATGTAAATGTTAATGGTACCGGGCTTGATTCAAAAGGAAATACTCAGGGTCTTGGCGCTGTTGGCCTTTGGGCTTTGAATAATTATCAGGAAAAACAGGCTAACAATGGTGGAGACATAGTTGTCAATTCTGACAACCTTGTGATCACAGTTCATTCAGAACGTGGTTCTGCTTATGGCATCCTTGCTCAAAACTCGACAACGAAAACATCTGCCGTCACACCATCGACAGTAACGGTCAACGCGGATAATACGACGATCATCGCTACCTCCGGAGTGGAAGGAGCAGCGGCAGCTCTGGTAGCGCTGTCACAAGGTCGATTAACCGTTAACGGCAACCTTTATGCTAAAGGTGATAAGGCTCTCGTAGCTCGAGGTGACGCTATTGTCAGGATTAATGAATCTGAATCCAAAACCGTCCGGCTAATCGGTGACATTGACTTCAATTACGACAAAGAAACATCGGGAACGGGCACCAACGCGGATGTTCTTGTCAATCTGTCAAACGCTGACTCCTACTGGAACGGTTCTGCGACGGTTTCTTACGGTACTGGGAAACCCAGTGATGAAGAAAAATTAAGTGTTCAAAACTTCCAGCTTGGTCTTTCCAACGGAGCTCAATGGAATCCGACAGTTGTTAAAGAAACAGATGGCGAGACAACCGGAACAACTCAGCTCGCTGTCAATAAGCTAACTTTCAATGACGGCATCATCAATTTGCAAACAGCCGAACAAACCGTTGAAATTCAAAAGATGAGCGGCACCGGCGGCACCATCAATGCGGAAGCAACTAAAGACGACAACGGTAATTTCGTTTCGTCCAAAGTCCGGATTGTCGAAGTGTCCAACACGGATGATTCCACTCCTTCAATGACGGTCAACTACACCGGCATCACCGCTGACGATCTGTCTGACGTTGCCGCTAACATGGAGACATTGGCCGATCAAACCATCAAGGTTGGAGACGGAACCGGGACCCAAGACGTTGTTGATCAGACCTTCAATGTCGAAGAAGGCAACATCCGGGGTGCCGTCACCTCCGGCTATGACGCTGACGGTAACCTCTCGACGCACCAGGCTAAGAACGTCAAGCTCGCCGACTACGGTGCTCTCAACTCCATGACATTCGTGCAGTGGAGAAACGAGATCAACCACCTCACAAAACGTTTGGGTGACATCCGAGCTTCGGAATCCAGCATCGGCGCTTGGGCTCGCGTCTACGGCGGTGAGTCGCAGTGGAAGAGCAATTCCGAAATCGAAATGGATCACACCACTATTCAAGTGGGTGCTGACTACCGCATCAACAACCACTGGATTGTGGGCGGTGCGTTCTCCTACACAGATTCGGATGCAGACCTCATCAAAGGACAGGCCAAGGGCGACTCCTACAGTCTTGCCGCCTATGCGACGTACATGGCCGATGGAGGCTCATACCTTGATTTGATTGCCCGCTACGGCTATCTCGACAATGAAATGACTTCGGGCAACATGAGCGTCGACACCCAGTCCAATGCGTTCAGCCTCTCGGTTGAAACCGGACACATGTTCCGCATCATGGAGCAGGCCTACATTGAGCCGCAGATTGAAGTCACCTACGGCTTCATTTCCGGCGACGACGCGACGGCGTCCAACGGTGTCAGACTGGATCAGGACGATTTCCAATCACTCATTACCCGCGTGGGTGTGCGTACCGGCTTTGAGTTCCCCGAAAAAGCCGGAACGATCTACGCCATGCTCTCCTACTCATACGACTTCTTGGGCGATGCTGATGGTACAGCCTCTCAAGGTGGCTTACACGAAGCGCTCAATGAAGACCTCGGAGGCGGCTGGGTGAGCTACGGTATCGGTGCCCAGTTTAAGCTCGGCGACAACGCGTTTGCCTATGGTGAACTCGAACGCACCTCGGGCGGAGAGATCGACAATCCGTATCTCTTCAACGTTGGATTCCGCTGGAATTTCTAGACCAGTCGCAACGTCTGATTAAGCAACCGGAAGTCTTCTTCTTGAAGATTTCCGGTTTTCTGCAGCATAAGTGACACCATCCGGTCTACCGACGGCGAACTGAGCTTTGGTGTCGGAGGAACTCGGCAGAACCTTCGTTATCTTCCGAGAATCGTTTGAAATGCCTAACGGAAGGAAATAGAGCGAAAGCTACCGCAATAAAGAACGGTACTTGGTCATTCGTCCGATTCCAACCTTTTCAATCTGCCCGACCTTCATCAAAGCATTGACCGCTGTGTTGGCCGAAGTTCTCGATACGTTCAGCAAATTCTTGATTTCCGTCATCGAAAGCGTGTCGTGTGTTTCGAACAGTGCCCGACAACGCTCCGTCGTTGTCCCTCGTGGCTCGTCCAGGATCTTAGGCAATACGATGCGAAACACCCGTCTGGTTGCCTCCAGCTTCGGTTCGGCACCGGAATTGGCGTATTCACGCCAAATCATCGGGAAACCAGAACCGTAATTCTCCATCCATCCCAAGCGCCTAAGAATATCGGCCAAGCGCTCATTGCGACACTTGCTCACGCCTTCCAAAACGATATCGTCAACGCTCAGTCGTCCCGGAATGCTTCCGTAGGACAGAAATTCGAATCGATTCGGAAAGATCGAGACTTTGGTCGGTTCCGACTGCGAATAATCGCGGTGAACAGCACAATTGACCAGTGCCTCTCTCAAAGCCTTTGGAGGCCAGGCGAAATGGCGTTTGTTTGCAAGTTTCCCCGTTTTGTGGATCAACTCCGGATTGATTGCGGCAAACATGTCGAATGCCTGGTCAATCTGTCTCAACAGAGATCCTGAATATTCGCGAACAGAAAGCGATGCTGAGTCTTGTGAAAAAGTTCCGACCACAAGTTTTGTCCGGTTCTGATCCGAGAGCAGTTCACCCAATTGCGTGAAGCGGTCGGCGTCATCAACCAAGCCCAACCGCAGATAATGTGCAGGAGAAAAACTGACGTTGTATTTCTTAAAAATGTCCGCAGTTTCTCCGAACCTGAGATCTGTTTGTCGACTCAATCGTGATTCCCATGGCTGGGGTGAACTGTCGCGAATCATGTCGCGAATTTCCTCTTCCGTAGCAGTAACAGACATAGATCCGTCACGCACATAGGCGCCACCCGTATACCGCTTACCTTTCAACGCATAAGGCCTATCCTCGCCGGAGTCGACAAACACTCGCAGGACGTACGTGCAATTGCCTGCCGAAATAACCTTCGTTGAAACCATATCGATAAGGACGGGCTCAACTTCTGAACGGCAAAATTCTTGAACCGTACGGGAAATTACATTGACAGCCTTCTTGCTGAGTCCTTTCGTGATTCCATCATCGGTTATTCCGAAATACAGATCTCCGCCAATCGTGTTTGCAAACGCGAGCAGCGTCTTTTGGGCCGTTTGGCTCCAACCTTCTTGGAATTCGACACGTACACTCCGGCATTCAGGCAGTGTTTCTATCACTTTTCCTCCCGAATTGAGCTTTTTGCTATCAATCTATCAGTCTTATTGACAGATTGATGGGAAGCCGTGACAGACACAATGCCATTTCTCGGTACGCCATAGCGCCCAAGTCCTATTCCGTCAAAACCATGGATTGCCGTCAAAAAAAATACAGGAATGAAGCCTGAGGGAGGTGCTGTCAGCCCAATAGAGACAAAAGCACAAGACTCAAAACATATCCGCCGTTGTTTGCAACTCAAACAACTCAACGGTTCTTCTCTCAACGTATCGTGCGGTTAGATACCACAAGGTAGGATGCAAGCATTTTTTCCGCGATTGCTTCCTCATCAGAATTGCCCCGCTTCACAGCTTCACATCACAAAACTCCACAAGGCCAGCAACACAACCTGACCGGTGAGAATTCGCAGGAACATCGCCAGCGGATACACCGTGGAATAGGCAATCGCCGAAGAGTCCTTTTCGGAAATCGTGTTGGCATACGCCAGCGTCGGAGGGTCAGTCGTCGCCCCCGCCAGCAGTCCGACGATGAGGTGGTAGTTCATCTTGAACTTGATACGAGCGACGACCCCCGTGATGATGAGCGGAACGACCGTGATAACCAGACCCAACGCCACGTAAAGCAAGCCGTTCCCATCGATGAAGGCGCTGACAAATCGATCGCCCGCGCTCAAGCCGACGCTTGCCAAAAAGAGCGCAATGCCCATTTCGCGAAGCATCAGGTTGGCCGAATAAGTCGTGTAGGTAATGAGCTTAAAGTGCGGCCCCCAGTAACCCAGGAGGATGGCCACGATCAATGGACCGCCCGCAAGACCGAGTCGAAGCGGAACGGGCATGCCGGGAATCGCGATGGGAAGAAAGCCCAACAAGATCCCCAGAACAATGCCCAGAAAAATCGAAATGATGTTGGGGTGATCGAGCTTTTGCACCTGATTTCCCAAGCGATCAGCCAGGCGTTCGATCGAGCGCTGCGGTCCGACACAATAAACCTGATCGCCCATCTGCAAATGCAAGTTCTGGTACGGGAAAAGCGTCATACCGGCACGGAAGACTCGTGTGATATTGACGCCGTCATAGCGGCTCAGATGCAGTTCTCCCAGGCGCATCCCGTTGACCTGATCCTTAGTAATCAGAATGTTGCGGGCAATCAACGGCGAATGCGCCGTCGCAAGATCAATGTCGGTTTCCTCCTGCCCAAAGAAAGCAACGATCGCGGCCTTAGACTCGGCTCCAGACACTATTCTCAGCTTGTCACCCATAAATACCTGCGTGTCAGGACTCGGACTCGTGATCACGCCGTCGTGCAGAACGCGCGAGCAGATGAAAGCTCGTCCGATGAAGTCACGGATGTTGCGCATCGTCTGACCGTTGATGCCGGCATTCGTAACAGCCACATGAAAGAAGATCGGAGCATCGCTGTTTGCACTCGCCTCTTCGTCCCAATGCCGATCTTCCTCTTTGAGATTGATGCGAAACATCTTTCTCAAAATCACAGCCGACGTGATGATGCCGACCACACCCAACGGATAAGCGCAAGCATAGGCAATGGCAATGTTTTCGCCTTTGTAGCCCAACATATCCAACGCTTCCTGCGTCGCACCGAGGCCCGGCGTGTTGGTGACGGCGCCGTAATGCACGCCCAAAATCTGAGGCAGCGTCACGGTACCTTGCAAAACCAGAAAGAGCGCGATCGTCACGAGAATGCTTAGGCCCACCGCCAACAAGGTGAGCAAATTGAGCTGCAAGCCGCCGCTTTTGAAGGACGAAAAGAAGGATGGTCCGACCTGCAGACCGATGAAGAAAACAAAGAGAATGAGCCCGAAGTCTCGGAGGAAGTTGAGAACCGTCCCGTTGACGGTGATGCCGGCATAGCTCACGGCCAGGGCAACAAAAAGAACGAAGGTGACGCCAAGTGAGATGCCAAACACCTTGATGCGGCCTAGCGCCATGCCCACCGCGATGACAACCGAGTAAACCACCAGGATGTGGCCGATTGAATCCGTATCCGTGAGAAGCGGCATTAACCAGTCCATAACTGACCTCCAGCGCGCTTTGCTACGCTCTTGAGAACTATACTCTGCGGCAACAAACGCTACGGATCGAAACAGACTTGAGGAGTAAAAACAGCATGCCTAAGGCAATCATCGTCGGCGCGACATCCGGAATCGGCAAGGAAGTAGCACTGCAGCTGCTTGCCAAAGGCTGGGAACTCGGCATTGCGGGAAGACGCACCGAGCGACTTGATGAAATCAAAGCACAAGCGCCGCAGCAAATTCATACACGCCGCATTGACGTACGCTCTGACGATGCCGCCAGCGACCTGCTCGCTTTGATTGCCGATCTTGATGGAATGGATCTGTACATCCATTGCTCAGGCGTCGGATGCCAGAACATCGAACTCAATCCGGACGCTGAACTCAACATTGTCGCAACCAATGTTGACGGTTTCGTGAAGCTCGTGGACTGCGCCTTCTCCTACTTCCTTGGTAAAGGCGGCGGACATCTGTGCATCATCAGTTCCATTGCCGGCACCAAAGGCCTCGGAGCCGCCTGCGCCTACTCGGCTTCAAAGGCCTTCCAGAACACCTATCTGGACGCTCTGGAACAATTGTCTGTGATGCGGAAATGTCCCATGACCTTCACCGACGTAAGACCCGGGTTCGTCGACACGGACCTCTTGGCCGACGGCAAGAACTACCCGTTCAAAATGAACGTCAAGGATGTCGCCTCCTCCATTGTCAAAGACATCGAAACGAAAAAGCGCGTCCTAGTCATTGACTGGAAGTACAAGCTACTCGTCTTTGTCTGGCGTCTGGTGCCGCAGTGTCTCTGGAAGTATTTTCCGATCAAGAGCTGAACCGAAACGATTTCCGTTGTCTTTCGCTCCCAAATCCACTCTTCTTCAGTGAAGGAAATGGCCCAAAAATTCAGGTACTTGTACAGGATGAAACTATCTGGTTGAGCCAGAAACAAATGGCCGAACTTTTTGAAGTTTCTACGGCCACCATCAATGAACATCTGAAAAACATTTTCAAAGATGAAGAGCTCCGCGAAACTTCAGTTATTAGGAATTTCCGAATAACTGCCAATGATGGAAAAAATTACAACACCAAGCGTTACAGAGCCATTTCTATAAATTTCGGCAACCAGTCAACCAGAGCCAAAGGAACATTAAGTAGCCGGTCGTCCTTTTTGAGATTCAATCCCGATAAACGAATGGTCAATGAAGGATCAAACTTACGCGCATAAACCGACAGACTTTTACCTGCGACGCTTTTGCCTGCCTTTACTTCAAGCGGAAAAATCTGCCCCGCTGATTCAATGAGGAAGTCAACTTCAGCCTTTTCTCCAGAGGCCCAGTAACAAGGTTCGATGCCATATGTCCGGCACAACGAAATAGCCACCAGATTTTCAGCCAGAGCCCCCTTGAATTCAGACATAACCGATGGATTCAGAAGGCTGTCTGAGGACAGATTTGCCATCACGCGCAGAAGACCAACGTCTTTTGCATACAGCTTAAAAATTTCGGGTTCCAGATAAGCTCTCAAAGGGATTTTTGCAGTAGAAACACGGCATGTCTTCAAAACGAGGCCTGCCTCACACAACCATTGCAACGCAGGAGCAAACTCCCTGCTTCGGGCATTCGCATGTATTTGACTCAGGAAAAATCGTGAGTTGGGTTTTGCCAACTGACTCGGTATAGCGTCCCATACGGCTGCGATTCGCATTGTCTCCATAGGATTGGCGTACTGCGAAAAATCGAGTCGATACATCGCCAAAATATTCCGTAGCGATGATTCAATCTGCCCCATATCCACGCCGTCCATGAAGGCAGCAACTGCCGCCGGCATGCCGCCGATGCACTGATAACGAACGAATTCCTTTTCGATTTCGCTGAGCACAAAGTCGGGGAGTTGAGCTAACTCGGCAATCTGTTCCACATAGTCGTAGAGCTTCGGAGCGGCATTAAGGAGAAACTCCGAAAACGACAGCGGCCAAACATCGCGTATGTCCACCTGCCCCACCGGTACAAATATCTGCTTGCGTCGAACTTCTGTTCCCAAAAGACTCCCGCTGGACGCAACCGCATATTCAGGAGCGTTTTGAGCGAAATATTTCAGGCTACCGAAAGCATGGTTGCATAGCTGAATTTCATCGAAGACAATCAGTGTTTTGCCCGGAAGAATCGGAACCTCACTCAGGAGATTCAATCCTTTGAGGATGGTATGCGGATCTCGTGTGGAAGCGAAGATTTCCTGAAGTGCAGGCCTGCTCGCAAAGTCGAAGTAGGCTGTGTGTTCGAAGCACTCACGTCCTAATTCCTGCAGAAGCCAGGTTTTACCTGTCTGTCTCGCTCCACGGAGCAAGAGAGGAAGACGATGAGGTTGTTGTGCCCATTGCTTGAGCGATTGCAAAAGGAGACGATTAAGTTTCATGATTCACGGATTTCCTTCGAATTCCGTGTAAATTTACACGAAATTCGAAGGAAAGGCGTGCAGAAAGACACTTTTGACTTCGGGGGCTGGAAAACATCCATGGGAGACTCAGTCAGCTCTTCACCGCAAAACTTAAAACCCCCCGTTTCGCGATGCGGCTGACTGAGTCTCTTACCGGATGATTAGAACTTCCAATTGGCTTGGATCTGGCCGCTCACACCGTTACGGGTGCCGGCATAGCCGGACAAGCCGAGTTCAGTCGAGAAGTTGCCGTCCTGGTACGTCCAGCCGGCCGACAGGATTCCGGTCGAACCTTCCAGATCGCTGCTGTTGAGATCAAACGAGCCCTGAGCGTCCGTGGCAGTGCCCTTGGCTTCAGCAGCCAGAATCTGTTCGAACGTCAAACCAAGATACGGACGCAGTCGATCGCTCATCTTGAATTGGAAGATGCTTCCGGCTTGTACTCGGTGAGCATTCAATGCGTCGTATTCGATGTGAGCGCCGCCGACGTCGGCCGTGCCGCCGATGTCGTAGCTTTCCGATTCCCGTCCATCATAGAAGTACGAAAAGAACACGCGTGTGGTCAGCCCCGGCATATTGATGTCATAGTGCGTGCCCAGGTGCGCTCCCCAATAGGCGCTGGACTTGTCATAACCGGCGTTAACGCCGGCGATCATCGCGCTGAAGCCGTTATGCAAAGAACCGCCCTTGAGGTAGCCGGTCAGACGCCAGCCTTCCGCAGGAAGCGCGTAGTCAACGAACACACCGAGGCCGGCGTAGTTGTGAGAGCCTTGACCGCGGACATTCCCAAGCGTCGAATTGAGTTGCGCATCGTAGGTTGCATGGCCCATTTCGAGGAACGCACCGACATTGGATTGCCCCAGACTTGCCGAGAAGCCCACCAAACCGTTGACGATGTTCGTTTCCAATCGCGTGTTGGTGTCGTAGCTGTACATGCCCGCACGTGCGGCCGCAAATAGTCCGTCACGCTTGCCGTCCCGACTTCTGAGAACAGTGTCCACGAAGAGATCGTCAGCAGCAAAAGCCGTTGCCAAAGCCGAAAGAGACGACTCAACCAGCGTATCTGTTTGGTCGTTTACTGAACCCTCGGGCGGTGTCACCGGATTTTCCGGCTCTCCCGGATTTGTGCCGGGTTGGTCGGGGTTTGATGGATCTTTTTCCCACACAAGAACGAGTGATTGTCCGTCACCGTCCTGATTGTTTTCAATTCCTAGCTGATAATCTTCCGCGCTGACAAAAGTTGTCTGAGTGCGAACCAGAGACATCAAGGAAGTGGAAGTAAAGTCGCGCTTGAGCCAATCCAAACTGCCTTCTTGGAACAGAGTACCGTCTGCTTCCACAAAACCCTTTTTCGAATCAATCAAGACGACTTCCTGACCTTTTTGGAAATTCGTCACGCCGGAAAGTGTGACGGTAGAACTCTTCTCTGTAGCCTCGTCTTTATGAAGCAGTACAGCGGTGTTGCCGGTAACAGTCACGTAAGGCGTGCTTGAGGAGTTCAAAAAGTCAGAATCAAATCGGAAGTTGTAATGCTGGAACCCTTGCAAAACACCAGTTTCGACACGCGAGGCTAAGGAGAGCGAATTGCCACTGAAAGCTTGATTGAACTCCGTCGCCGTCGTCATACTGTAGTTGATCCGTCCTCCATAGAGCCGTTGAAGAACTAGATGATTGTTACCTGTTGACGAAACATTCTGACCGATGACAACGGCATTACCGGTTGCCGAGCTTTCACTGCTCTTTCCCAACTGAACAGCCGTGATATCGGTTACGTTGACTTCAGAGTTGGCAATGGTCACCGTGTTGTTTGTGGCCGTTCCTTTATCTGAATGATTAACGGCACTGATCTGTCCATAGGAAGGAGTTTCTTTCCCGATCACCGCATTTTCAATGTTGACCGTATTTCCGTTCAAAGCTAGGTTTCCGACAGTCCCGTTGTATACCGCAGTGATAATCACGTCGTTTAAAGAAAGATCGACTCTATTGTCTGAGTCCACGCCACGAATAAGTACACGATTGTTGGATAAAGTATGGACAGCAGCATTTGTCGAGTCGTTTCTTCTGTAGTTAACTGCATAAATTCTGGCGGTGGAATCAAAAGTCAGTTTGCTTTGCCCCGTTATTTCGATGAAGTTTTCGCGGGCGTCGCCGTTTACAACTTGCGCAGCATTGAAATCGAAGTACCCTTGGTTTTTGGTTGCCAGCTGCACATTGTGCAGTTTGAGACCGTTTCTGTGAGCATTGCCTGAAGAGGCACTGTCGTTTGCATTGTTGGTTCGTGTTACAGCAGCAAGACTTCCGAACTCGGAATTGAGTTCAAAGGTGAGAGTCGACTCGGATACTTCAACGATATTGTCCTCAGCGTCGCCCCGGGCCAAACTGACCCCAACAATACGACCGATCGGATCCGACGACGCGTTTTTGTTCTGAACGTTGAGCGTTACTTCTGAGTTTGTGATCCTGACTGAATTTCCGATAGCTGTTGCTTTAGCGCTGCTGCTAAGCTGAGTTTCGACTCGGGCAGCACTGATGTTATTGGCTTCAACGATGGAATTTTGAATATCAACTGCATTGCCGTCGGCCTTTATGATGCCGGCTTTGGGACTGACTTCTACATGCGCGCCACCGATGTAATTGTCTTGGTGAGCGACGGATTTATCATATTCATATCGAACATTGTCCAAAACCACACGATTGTTTGCGAGGGTCAAGTCCTGGGATTCGGTTTCGGATGTTTGATACGTAATATAAGCTCCTGATATGGAACCTCCGCTGATGGTTGCTTTGGTGCCGGAGGAAGAAGCATCTTCAGCTCCCCGTAACGTAACGGAATTGTTCGTCAAGTTGCGCGAGTTCGTCGTAGAGCCGGAATAACGAACAGAAGCTCCGGCAATATAGGGGCCATCACCAATCGAATGATGTTGACTAGCGCGAAGTGCATCGGTTGAACTTAACTCGACAATTACGGCATTGTCGGAAATCCTGGTTGCAGTATTGGAAGCAGCTCCGCGTACGATACCGGTCAAGCCATTACCGCTATTGATGATGACCTGGTTTTGGCTGGACGACTCTTTTCCGCTCAAATAGCCGAAATCTTTCGTAGCACTCAGTCCCTGACCGTCACCGTTGTAAATTTTGCAATTCGCAGCATCACTGGAGCATTGGGCTGCGGAAAGGTGAGAGGCTGATAGAGCGGCAATGACAGCTACGGACAGCGGACGTAAATAATGCGATAGCAACATATGGTGGATTCTTCAAGAGTGGTGGTGGGGCGTTTGGGGAGTGTTCACAGACACTCCCTGATTGCTTTCAGTTTTTTGCAATTGGCATCCATGGGAGACTCAGTCAGCTCTTCACCGCAAAACTTAAAACCCCCCGTTTC
>OGNW01000101.1_pt1 | contig 82918 bp, 82 predicted proteins | sample 1573591 | NCBI WGS metagenome assembly OGNW01 (sample SAMEA2581894, study PRJEB24529) | metagenome | biome: Human gut stool | place: China | collected 2011
AAATATGGAACAGAGCATGGAGCCGGATGCATCTATTTATGTATTTCATGCGGACACGGAAGGTTTGAATTTCCGTAAGGCATTCCATGATGCAGGATTTTATCTTTCCGGGTGCTGTATCTGGAAAAAGCAGAGTCTTGTCCTTGGAAGAAGCCCATACCAGTGGCAGCATGAACCCGTGCTGTTTGGATGGAAAAAAGATGGGAAGCACAACTGGTATTCTGACAGAAAGCAGACAACTATCTGGGAATTTGACCGTCCGAAGCAGTCCAAAGACCATCCGACCATGAAGCCAGTAGGACTGATGGCATATCCGATACAAAATTCCTGTATGAGCAACTGTATTGTGCTGGATCCGTTCCTTGGTTCCGGTTCCACGCTGGTTGCCTGTGAGCAGACGAAGCGCATCTGTTATGGAATTGAACTGGATGAAAAATTTGTGGATGTGATTGTGAAGCGGTATGTGGAGCAGAGAGGCTCCGCGGAGGATGTGTCAGTAATCAGGGATGGGCAGGAAACCAAATATTCAGATTTGGAGAAGGAAGGTAATGCGGATGAAACAGTTGACCTTCCTTGATTTATGTTCCGGTATCGGCGGTTTCCGTCTGGGATTGGAAGCAGCAGGGCATAAGTGCATTGGCTACTGTGAATTTGATAAATTTGCAAGGGCTTCATACGAAGCAATGTATGATACGGAAGGAGAGTGGAAAGCGGATGATGTTACAAAACTTAAACCATCCGATGTGCCAAGAGCAGACATCTGGTGCTTTGGATTCCCATGCCAGGACATCTCCGTTGCCGGAAAACAGCGGGGACTGGTCGGAAAAAGAAGTGGAATATATTACAACATTATTGACCTCCTCAAAGGCAAAGAGGAAAGTGCTAAACCCTCATACCTACTTGTTGAGAACGTTAAGAACCTGTTATCGATCAATGCAGGATTCGACTTTGCCTCAGTTCTGTCTGAAATGGACGAAGCAGGGTATGACTGTCGGTGGCAGGTGCTTAACTCCAAAAACTTCGGAGTCCCGCAGAACCGTGAGCGTGTGTTCATTATCGCAAATCTTAGAAGCAGAGGTAGACGAGAAATATTACCTCTCACCGGAGAAAACGCAGCAGCTCTTAACCAGCTTATAGGCGGTATGCAGGGCTACCGTGTTTATGGGACGGATGGCATTTCCGCAACCCTTGTGGGGAATGCGGGCGGTGTCGGGGCCAAGACAGGGCTTTACTTCATTGACCAGAGCAACCATGATCCGAAGATCACGGATACGGCAAGATGCCTGACAGCGAGGTACACAGCCGGGATGACCAACCATACCGCCATGAACTCAGCCGTGCTGGAAGTCCACCCGGTGCTTACACCGGAGCGGATGGAGAAAAGGCAGAACGGAAGACGGATGAAAGAGGACGGAGAGCCGATGTTCACCCTGACCTCACAGGACAGGCACGGTGTGTATGTCTGTGAAAAGGTGGATTCCGTCAAAGTGAAAAATGCAACGAAGGCAGGATATGAAGTGGCACGAGAAGGGAACGGTATCAATCTTGTCTACCCGGACAGTGAGACAAGAAGGGGACGGGTCGGAAAAGGACGCTCCCAGACACTGGACTGTTCCAGGCAGATGGGAACGCTCATGAGGGGCGGTCGCATCAGACGGCTGACTCCGAGGGAGTGCTTCCGCTTACAGGGATTTTCTGATGAGCTTTTTGACCGTGCCTCTGCCGTCAACTCCGATGCACAGCTTTATAAACAGGTCGGAAATGCAGTCACCGCAACGGTTGCTTATGCGGTTGCGATGTCACTTCCGGAGTCTAGGAGCTGACATTACATTTTCTTTTGGAAAGTACCATTATCTGCTTGACTATATGGGCATTCAGAGTGATATATGGTACTACCAAAAGGAAAGGAGACCAGCAGAATGGAAATTATTACAAACGCTGAGAACAGGAAAGAATTAGTAAAAGCCTTATCCGGACATTTCGGACAGAGGTCGGAATACCTTGGACCGCCATCCTTTGCATACCGCATCGGAAGCATCACGGTGGACAGGGATGCAAAGGTCATACTTGAAGATGACAGCATGGAAGACGAGGTGAGAAGGGTGCTTTTCCAGAATGACGTGGCAGAAGAGACACAGGAAACACAGACGGAAGAACCGGAAGCAGAGATCAAAATACCGATCGGCAGCATGACACCGCAGGGCATCATCAACCTGATAAACATGATGCATTCCAAACAGTACCTTATCAACAGGTCAGTCGGAAGGGAGTGCATTTCCATAGCAGACAGCCTTATAAATGCCCTGGCCGAAAGAACCTTCGAAGATACGGAGACGGCAGCAGGGTTCATTACGGAACAGGGCGGATGCAGCGGTGTTACCTTTGCAGACGGGAACATTGAGTTCACGGGATTTCCGCATACCGATGACGTGATGGAATACTGCAGACTTGCATCGGCAATGGTAAAGAAAGCATCGGAACAGAAACGTGTGAATCCGAAGCAGACCATTGAAGAGAATGAAAAATATTACATGAGGGCATGGTTGGTATCCATCGGATTTGGCGGGAGCGAAGGAAAGGAAACAAGGTCCTTCTTCCTTAAGGGACTGAAAGGCCATACGGCATTCCGGACCCCGGAAGATGCGGAAAAGTGGAAAGCCAACCGCAGGGCAGAAAGGGGGTCAACGGTATGTTCGGAGTAAACAGACAGACACTTGAGAGACTGAGGAAGGAATATCCTGCGGGAACCAGGGTGGAGCTTATCCGCCTTGATGATCCCTACCGGAAGATTCCGTCAGGAACAACAGGAACCGTGGAATATGTGGATGACGCAGGACAGCTCCACACGGTATGGGACGGACACGGATCGCTGGCGATGATCTACGGAGTGGATGAATGGCGTAAAATACAGTCATAATATACACAGTTTTCCCTTGAAATCTTTGTGTAGTTTATGGCTCACATATAACTGGATATATGTGTGTTTTAGAGCGAATATGTACCTACCGAAAGGGAAGAAAACAAACGGAGGTACAAGCCATGAACGAAAGGATTACAAAGCAGATCGAGGAAATGAAGAAACAGACCATCGGGGTCGAGGTTGAGATGAATAACATCCGAAGGGATAAGGCTGCAGAACTTGCAGCGGCATTCTTCGGAACAGGAAGATTTGAAAACACGGCTTCCAGAAACGGATATTATACATGGTCCGCATGGGATGCAAGCGGAAGGGAATGGAAATTCCAGAAGGACGTCAGCATTGCGGGACCGGATGATAAAAAATGCGAGCTGGTCACACCGATCCTTCACTACGAAGACATCGAACTTCTTCAGGAACTGATAAGAAAGCTCAGACATGCGGGAGCCAAGAGTGATGCAACAAGGGGATGCGGAGTCCACATCCACATCGGAGCAAATGGACACACACCGCAGACTTTACGAAATCTTGCAAACATCATGGCGGGACACGAGAACCTTTTAGCAGATGCCTTAAACCTCGACAGCTGGCGGATGAACCGCTACTGCAAAACGGTAGACCCAAGATTCCTTAAGGAACTCAATAAAAAGAAACCAAAAACGATGGCAGCCCTTGCAGACATCTGGTACACGGCAAACGGGGCAAGCTACGGAAGAGACCATCATTACAATGACAGCCGATACCATATGTTAAACTACCATGCAACATTCACAAAGGGAACGGTCGAGTTCAGACTTTTCCAATTTGATGCCCCGGCTGACGGAAAGCTGAACGGACTGCATGCGGGACGGCTGAAGAGCTACATCCAGCTCTGCCTTGCCTTAAGCCAGGTGGCAAAGGAAGTAAGGACGGCAAGCCCAAAACCGCAGCAGACGGAAAATCCGAAATACGCAATGCGGACATGGCTTTTGAGGCTCGGATTCATCGGGGACGAATTTAAGACCGCAAGGGAAATCCTTACAAAGAGACTTGTAGGAGACACCGCTTTCAGAAGCGGAAGGGCTGCTTGAAGAGAACAGCCTCCTGCCACCTTGGAGTACTGACCGCCATGAGCGGTCTTAAGGTGGTAGAAGGGTGTTCCCTTCAGAAAGGATGGAAACATTATGAAAAGATATTACATTGCTTATGGCAGCAACCTGAACATCAGACAGATGCGGATACGATGCCCTTACGCAAGGGTGATCGGAACTGCAGTTATAAACGATTATGAGCTTCTCTTTAAAGGAAGCCGTACGGGAGCCTATCTTACCATTGAACCAAAGGAAGGCAGCGAAGTTCCCGTGGCAGTATGGGAAGTTACGGAATCGGATGAGGCGGCACTTGACCGCTACGAAGGATATCCGGTGTTTTATTACAAAAAAGAAATGGAACTTGATATTAGGGGTATCCGCACGGGGAAGATACGCAGAAGGACGTGCTTTGTGTACATCATGCATGAAGAACGGAAGATAGGAGTACCTTCCCTTTCGTATGTCAGCACATGCCTTCAGGGGTACATCAGCTTTGGGTTTGACGAGCATTACCTTTCCGAGGCACAGATCAAAGCAGTGGAGGTGGCAGGACATGAAGAGTGAAACACTGCACATACGGATATGCCCCCGCTGTGGGGCAAGGTACGCAAGGACACCCGCCCTTTCAAGGGCAGACGGCAGAACGCTTATCTGCCCGGACTGCGGAACCCGTGAGGCACTTGCAAGCATGGGCGTGAGCAGAGAAGAACAGGAAGAAATTATAGAGACCATACACAGGTCAAACAGATAGCGGTTATGTAAAAAGGCTTCTTCGGGAGTCTTTTTTGTTGCCATTTTTACAGGGAGGTGAGGACAGTGGCACAAAGAGGAAGAAAACCAAAACCAACGGCAGTCAAGGTGCTTGAGGGAAATCCGGGCAAGAGAAGCCTTAATACAGGCGAACCAAAGCCGGAGAAAAAGGCCCCGCGCTGTCCGGCATGGCTCGAGGATGAGGCAAAGAAAGAATGGAGAAGGATGGCGAAACAGTTGGAGCATCTCGGCATCCTGACAGAAATAGATATGGCAGCATTCGCAGGATACTGTCAGGCATATGCGAGATGGAAAGAGGCAGAGGAGTTCATTACACAGCACGGGACCATCGTAAAGACTCCGAGCGGATACTGGCAGCAGGTACCGCAGGTGTCCATTGCCCAGACCTATCTGAAGATCATGAATAAGTTCTGTGAGCAGTTCGGACTGACACCGTCCGCAAGAAGCCGTATCTCCACGGACAGTGGTGAGGATAAGCAGAACGATGAGATGGAGCTTCTGCTTGTGAAAGGCGGTGCAAAATAATGTTTGACAAGGCAAAAGCAGACCATGCAGTCAATTTTATAAACTGCCTGAAACACACCAAAGGAAGGTGGAGGGGAGTTCCGTTTGAACTTCTCCCGTGGCAGGATGAGATCATCCGTACCCTTTATGGGACGGTAAAGGAAAACGGATACAGGCAGTACAATACCTGTTACTGTGAGATACCAAAGAAAAACGGAAAATCGGAGCTGGCGGCTGCCATTGCACTGTATATGACATGCGGTGATGGTGAATGGGGAGCAGAGGTTTACGGCTGTGCTTCCGACAGGCAGCAGGCTTCCATCGTATTTGATGTTGCGGTGGATATGGTGGACCAGTGTCCGGCACTGAAGAAAAGGATCAAGCCCGTCATGTCCGTAAAAAGGCTTGTATATCAACCAACCAACAGTTTCTACCAGGTGCTGTCGGCAGAGGCATACACAAAGCATGGACTGAATGTCCATGCGGTCATCTTTGATGAGCTGCACGCACAGCCGAACAGGGAACTGTTCGATGTCATGACCAAGGGTTCCGGTGATGCCAGGACACAGCCGTTATTCTTCCTGATCACGACAGCTGGGACAGACCGGAATTCCGTGTGTTTTGAACAGCACCAGAAGGCTCTGGATATCATAGAGGGAAGAAAGATAGACCCGACATTTTATCCTGTGATTTACGGGGCAGCCGATGAGGATGACTGGTCGAGTGAGGATGTATGGTACAAGGCAAATCCGTCACTCGGATACACGATAGACATTGAGAAAGTGCAGAATGCATATATCAGTGCAAAAGAGAATGCAGCAGAGGAGAACGTATTCCGGCAGCTCCGTCTGAACCAGTGGGTGAAACAGAGCACCAGGTGGATGCAGATGGATAAGTGGGATGCCTGTTCCTTTGCCGTGAATGAGGAGGAGCTTCTCGGAAGGGAATGTTATGGCGGACTCGACCTTTCCAGTTCCACAGATATCACGGCATTCGTACTTGTGTTCCCGCCAAGAAATGATACGGAGAAATATGTGATCCTTCCGTATTTCTGGATACCGGAGGATAATATGAGACTGCGTGTCCGAAGGGACCATGTCCCATATGATGTATGGGCAGCAGAAGGGTGCTTAAAGACCACGGAAGGAAATGTCATCCATTATGGATTTATCGAGCAGTTCATTGATGAACTTGGCACGAAGTTTCATATTAAGGAGATCGCATTTGACCGATGGGGAGCAGTCCAGATGGTGCAGAACCTTGAAGGCATGGGATTCACTGTTGTCCCGTTCGGACAGGGGTATAAGGATATGAGTCCACCGACAAAGGAACTGATGAAGCTGACATTGGAAGAGCGGATCGCACATGGCGGACATAAGGTGCTGCGGTGGATGATGGATAACGTGTTTGTCCGTCAGGATCCGGCAGGAAATATCAAAATGGATAAGGAAAAATCCACAGAGAAGATTGCCGGGGCCGTTGCAACCGTTATGGCGCTTGACCGTGCAATCAGGAATGAAGGCAGTGACGGAAGCGTATATGATGACCGTGGCATTCTTGTTCTTTAAAATAGATAATAAATGATAATCAAAGATAATTGTAGAAAAATAAATTATCTATTGACATTATCTAAATAACACGATATAACTAATTCATAGATAAATAGAAAACGAGAGATAAATAAGAAGGAGGACAAATCTATGAATTATGACAGAATCATATTAGAACTGCTCGACAGGGTATCCGCACTGGAGGATGAAGTGAAAAAACTGAAAGAAGAAAGGACTTCTGCAGCACAGGAAATCACACCGGAAGAAAATGAACCTGTTGTCAGCAGCAGTGGAAGGGATACGACCAAGTATATGCTGGACGGAAAAAGGTATGCAAAAAACAGACTCGTACTTGCCGTGGTCCAGAAGTATATGGAAATGCATCCTGATATTTCAGCCTCTGAGCTGATAGGTGCATTTGATAAAAGCCTTCAGGGTTCGCTCGGGGTAGTAAGGACGCTGAGTGATGTAGAGAAAAACTGTTCGGATTATAAAACCAGATTTTTTGCAAATCCGGAAGAACAGATCCAGACGAGGACCCAGCCGTGTGTGGTATGCACACAGTGGGGAATCGCAAATATTGGAAATATCCTGACAATCGCAGAACAGTACGGCATTGAGATCACGCCAGTCAGATAATATATGAAAGTAGAAAAATAAGGCACTTCCCCAGGAGGTGTCTTTTTTCATGCACATTTTCAGGAGGTACTATATGGGAATTAAGAGTTTATTCGGATTCGGACAGGCAAGGGATAAGCCTGTGGATAAGGCAGCAGATGCAGGATATTCGTTTCTGTTTGGAAGGACAACAAGCGGAAAGCCTGTCAATGAAAGAACGGCAATGCAGACCACGGCAGTGTATGCCTGTGTGAGGATACTGGCGGAGGCAGTCGCATCCTTACCGCTTCATGTATATGAGTATCAGGATGACGGAGGCAAGAAGCTGGTGCATGACCATCCGTTATATTATCTGCTCCATGATGAGCCGAACCCGGAGATGACTTCATTTGTGTTCAGAGAAACACTGATGAGTCATCTTTTAATATGGGGAAATGCTTATGCCCAGATCATAAGGGACGGGGCAGGAAGGGTGCTTGGACTGTATCCGCTCCTTCCGGACAAGATGGAGGTGCAGAGGGATGACAAAGGAAACATCTATTATGTGTATTCCAGAAACAGTGATGAGAACCCCATGTTCAAGGAATATGGAAATATCAAACTGAAAGCCGAAGATGTGCTTCATATCCCCGGACTTGGGTTTGACGGACTGATCGGATATTCTCCGATTGCGATGGCAAAGAACGCTGTCGGCATGACGCTTGCCTGTGAGGAATACGGGGCTAGTTTCTTTGCAAACGGGGCAAATCCGGGCGGTGTCCTAGAGCATCCGGGAGTCCTGAAAGACCCGTCAAAGGTGAGGGAGTCCTGGAACTCCGTGTACAGGGGCGTGAGTAACGCACACAAGATCGCAGTGCTTGAGGAAGGCATGAAGTACCAGCAGATAGGCATCCCGCCAGAAGAAGCACAGTTCCTTGAAACAAGGAAATTCCAAATCAATGAGATCGCAAGACTGTACAGGATACCGCCACATATGGTCGGTGACCTTGATAAGTCGAGTTTTTCCAATATCGAGCAGCAGTCCTTGGAGTTCGTTAAATACACACTTGATCCGTGGGTGATCAGATGGGAGCAGTCCTTACAGAGATCGCTCCTTCTGCCCGGTGAAAAAGGAAAGTATTTTATAAAGCTGAATGTGGACGGTCTGCTCCGTGGGGATTACCAGTCGAGGATGAACGGCTATGCAGTCGGAAGGCAGAACGGCTGGTTTTCTGCCAATGACATCCGTGAGATGGAAAACATGAATCCGATCCCGGATGAGGAAGGGGGAAACCTGTATCTGATAAACGGTGCAATGACCAAACTTGCGGATGCGGGAGCTTTTGCAAAGACGGATACGGGGCAGCAGAATGTTCCGGCACAGGAAAACAGCGGAAAGAGAGGTAAACGATGAAGCGGAAGTTTTGGAACTGGATAAGGAATGAAGATGAGAGCGTGCCTGACATGGAAAGGACGCTCTTTTTAAATGGCATGATTTCGGATGAAACATGGTACGGGGATGAAGTTACCCCGCAGCTTTTCAAGGATGAACTGAATGCCGGAAATGGAAATATCACGGTGTGGATCAATTCTCCGGGCGGTGATGTGTTCGCGGCAGCACAGATCTATAACATGCTCCGTGATTATAAGGGAAGCGTGACAGTCAAGATAGACGGCATTGCAGCTTCGGCAGCATCCGTGATCGCAATGGCAGGAGACACGGTTTGTGTATCCCCTGTTGCAATGATGATGATCCACAATCCTGCGACCATGGCAATGGGCGAGACAAGGGATATGCAGAAAGCAATCGCCATGTTAAACGAGGTCAAGGAATCAATCTTAAATGCCTATGAATTCAAGACGGGGCTTACCCGTGCAAGGCTCTCCCACATGATGGATGATGAGACCTGGTTCAATGCGAAGAAGGCAGTGGAGCTTGGATTTGCGGATAAGATACTCTTTTCTTCCGATGAGACGGATGAAGAGAAGAAAAAGTCTGAAAAGCCGGAAAAAGAACCGGAAGAAGGCGGTGATGGGGAGGAAGGAAAAGAAAAGGAAGACGAGGATAAGGACAAGAAAAAGAAGTTCCCGTTCCAACAGGATTCCATGATGTATTCCACCAAGGCGATGAATGAATCGTTCCTTTCCAGGGTATCCCGTGTGGATGCCATGATACCAGTCAGCCAGTTAGAAAAAAGATTGAGTCTTTTAACACATTAAGGAGGATTTCAAGATGAGTAAGATTTTAGAATTAAGAGAAAAAAGAGCAAAGGCATGGGAAGCAGCAAAGGCATTCCTCGATGCCAAGAGAACACAGGAAGGCTTTGTGTCCGCTGAGGATGCAGCTACCTATGACAAGATGGAAAACGATGTCGTGAATCTCGGAAAGGAGATCGATAGACTGGAAAGACAGGCTGCCATCGATGCAGAACTTTCCAAGGCAACAAGCACACCGATCACCAACAAGCCGGATGCAAAGACTGGCGGTGACGCAAAGACTGGAAGGGCCACCGATGAGTACAGAAAAGCGTTCTGGAACGGCATGAGAAACAAGGTGTTGTCCTATGAAGTACAGAATGCCCTTACCATCGGCACGGATTCCGAGGGCGGTTATCTTGTACCGGATGAGTACGAGAAGAAACTGGTGGAAGCACTGGAAGAGGAGGTATTCTTCCGTAACCTTGCAACCGTCATCAAGACATCGAGCGGTGACCGCAAGATTCCAATTGTCACATCCAAGGGTGAGGCGGCATGGATCGATGAGGGAGGTCAGTTCCCGGAATCTGATGACAGCTTCGGACAGACAACCATCAGTGCCTTTAAGCTGGCAACCATGATCAAGGTGTCAGATGAACTCTTAAATGACAGTGTATTCAATATCGAACAGTACATTTCAAGGGAGTTCGGAAGAAGAATCGGTACAAAGGAAGAAGAGGCATTCTTTATCGGTGACGGTAAGGGCAAGCCTACCGGAATCTTCAATGCCACAGGCGGTGCTGAGACAGGTGTGACATCCACCGGAACATCCATTACGTTTGATGATGTTATGGATCTTTATTATTCCCTCCGTGCCACTTACCGTAACAAGGCGGTATGGCTTTTGAATGATTCGACTGTAAAGGCAATCAGAAAGCTGAAGGACGGAAACGGAAATTATATCTGGCAGCCGTCCGTAAGGGAAGGAGAGCCGGACAGAATCTTGAACCGTCCTTACCGCACATCCATTTATGTGCCTGAGCTTGCAGCTGGAAAACGTGTCATGGCATTCGGTGATTACAGTTACTACTGGATCGCAGACCGTCAGGGCAGAAGTTTCAAGAGACTGAATGAGCTTTATGCTACAACGGGACAGGTCGGATTCCTTGCTTCCGAGCGTGTCGATGGCAAGCTGATTCTTTCCGAGGCAGTAAAGACCCTCGATGTCAAGGCTGCCGGAAAGTAGGTGGGCTGAATGTTCGTAACGCTTGAGGAAGCCAAAGGGTATCTGAGGGTTGATTCGTCAGACGAGGATGATCTCATCCTCCGTCTGATGGAGACATCCGACAGCCTGATAAAGGGTGTGACAAGACGGACTCCGGCAGGACTTAAAAGAGATGAAGCGGTTGTCCGCACTGCAGAACTGTATGCCATTGCTTACCTGTATGAGCACAGGGAAGAAGCGGACCACAAGACCATGACGGAAACACTGAAGTATCTGCTCTTTGGTATCAGGAAGGAGATATTCTGATGATAGAACTCATGCGTGAACGGATCACGATACAGAAAAGCAGCACGAAGACGGACAAAGCCGGAAACCATACGGCTGTCTGGGAGGACCATTATCAATGTTTTTCCTATGTGAACAGCCTGTCGGGAAAAGAATACTGGGAAGCAAAACAGGTCAATGCGGAAACGGAACTTGATTTTGTTATCCGTTACTGCAGTGAGATATCAGCTTTTGATACGGAGCATTTCCGCATTCTGTTCCGTGGGAATATTTATAATATTACATTTGTTGACAACGTGCAGTATAAGAATAAGACAGTGAAAATCAGGGCTGCCCTGGCAAAGAGGTGAGGAGATGGCAGAGAGAAGAACGACCGTTGACGGGCTGGCAGATGCGATCATGGATGGTCTGAAGGAATATGCAGACCTTGCCACGGATACCGTCAAGGATGCGGTAAAGGATGTATCAAAGACCGTGAAAAAGGATATACAGGCAAATGCCCCAAAGCGGACAGGAAGGTATAAGAAAAGTTGGGTGGTCAAAAAAACTGCAGAGAGCAGCAATTCCCTTACCATGACGGTCCATTCTAAAGACAGGTACCAGATTGCCCATCTCCTGGAACACGGCCATGCAAAACGCGGCGGGGGCAGGGTAGCCGGAAGGGAGCATATTGCCCTAGCTGAAGAAAAGGGAAACAGGGAGCTGGTGCAGAAGATAGAGAGGGGGTTACGTTCGTGACGCATGAAGAAGTCATGGCAGTGATGGAAGAAATCGGACTTCCATATGCCTATCATCATTTTGCGGAAGGGGAATTCCCTGATCCGCCCTTTGCGGTATTCCTGTATCCGGGAAGCAACAATTTCTCTGCAGACGGGAAAGTCTATTTTAAGACAGACCGTCTGAACATAGAGATATACACGGATATAAAAGATATAGAACTGGAACAGCAGACAGAAGCCGTGCTTGACGGGCATGGCATTTTTTATGAAAAAAGCGAAGTATGGATCGAATCTGAAAATCTGTATGAGGTGCTTTATCAGATGGAGGTATAGAAGATGGCGAATAAAAAGAATAAAGTCAAATTTAATATCTGCAACGTGCATTACGCACCGATTACGGTTGCAGAGGAAGGTACGGTCAGCTTTGGAACACCCGTGCCGATGCCCGGTGCGGTATCCATCAGCATGGATCCGACCGGAGAGCCGGAGTCATTTTATGCGGACGGCATTGAATATTACGTGATCAATAACAACCAGGGATACGATGGTGACCTTGAACTTGCAATGATCCCTGAATCCTTCCGCACGGATATCTTAAAAGAGGAGCAGGATGCCAACAAGGTGCTTGTGGAGAATGCAAATTCCGAGACAGGCAGTTTTGCACTTCTGTTTGAGTTTGACGGTGATATCCGCAAGATCCGCCATGTGCTTTATAACTGTTCCGCATCCCGTCCGACCATTGAGTCCAAGACGAATGAGGAAGATAAGGAAGTGCAGACGGAAACACTGACCATCAAGGCAAGACCTATGGCAGACGGATATGTCAAGGCAAAAACGGGAGATTCCACAACGGAGACTGTTTATAATAACTGGTATAAGAGCGTGTATCTTCCGGCAGCTTCCACAGCAGAGCAGCAGTCAGCAAAATCAACCAAGAGTGTATCATAGGGAGGACTAAGACATGGGTATTAGAAAGGATATAGAAATTGACGGACAGATGGTTGCATTCAAGGCGAGTGCAGCTATCCCAAGAATCTACAGATTAAAATTCCAGAGGGATATTTATAAAGACCTGGCATTACTTGAAAAGAGTATCGGTGACGGAAAAGAAGAATCATCGAATCTTGATATGTTTTCCCTTGAGATGTTTGAGAACATTGCTTTTATTATGGCAAAGCATGCAGACCCGTCCATCCCGGATACACCGGAGGAGTGGCTTGATAATTTTAATACATTTTCAATTTATCAGGTTCTTCCGCAGCTTATTGAACTGTGGGGACTGAATGTAAAAACGGAGGTGGAAGCTAAAAAAAACTTCGTCCGACAGAGCGTGAAATGACAACCCCGCTGTTTCTGCTCCGATGTGTACAGTTAGGCTTATCGATGGCAGATCTTGATATGCTGTCGATAGGTCTTATCAATGATATGTACAGTGAGAGCCGGAATGATGATTATAAGTATGCCGAGCTTGCAACACAGGAAGACTTCGACCGATTCTGATTGAGAGTACAGCCTTTTTCTGTTATACTTATCTGTAGAAAAAGGCTGGGATGTTCTCAGCTACAGAACAAAATTTGTACTTAAGGAGGAAGAATCATGAGTAAGAAATTATCGGCTGAAGAAAGCCTAAAAAGCCTCAGCGCTATTAATGATTATAGAATTGACAATCCCGGAAATGAAAAGAAAAGGGTTGTTGTAGTAAAAAATGGAAATACGATTTTTAATGATGTGGTTTCTGTGATTGCAGGAGATTACAATATTTATTTTAAAGTGGATATTATATGGGAAGATGCAGGATTCGATTATAGAGCAAATGGGTTATATGGATATTATAGTTCAACTTATAATGTCGTTACATATGACAATGATGTTTTAAATATATATAGTGACGATATTGTCATTAGCATTATATAGTAGCATTATTACGATTTCGAGATTAAGGGAGAAAATATATTGAAAGATGATCAGTTAAAATATATTCTTCAGCATATAGACTTAGCTGAGTGCGAGGAACTAATAGAAAATTATATTTATTATAGTAGGAAACCTATAAAACAAAGGTGCTATTGCGGGGATGGTAGTTATAGGTATGTTACAGATGAATATGAATTTCTTATTATTGCAGAAAATGGAGAAAAACAGGCTATCATATTAAGATGCGGCAGAATCGACCTTCACTGGTATGTTCTGAGAAGATGGAGAAAGCATGGTGTTTTGAGTAACGCACTACGAACAGGTATCATAAAAGAAATTTGGCCAGAGAATAAGAAGATTACCTGCTGTTATAGTTATGGTGAAAATTACGAAGAAAAGTTTGAAATGACACAACATTTAGCAGATATAGCAGGATTAATTTTAGAAGATGATTAATATTACATAGAACATCTGTCAGAAATGGCAGGTGTTTTTCATTTGTTACGGAGCAGAGATGCTCCTTTTTTTGTACCCATTTTTAGGAGGAGGTGAGAGTCATGGCAAGCCGTATTCAGGGTATTACCGTTGAAATCGGTGGTGATACAACAAAACTGCAGAACGCCCTGAAAGGCGTGAACGGACAGATCAAGTCCACCCAGTCGCAGCTTAAGGATGTGAATAAGCTGCTGAAACTGGATCCGGGAAATACGGAGCTTCTGGCACAGAAGCATAAACTGCTTGCAGAAGCGGTCAGCGAAACAAAAGAGAAATTGGCTACCTTAAAGACCGCAGCAGAACAGGCAAATACGGCACTTGCCAATGGTGAAATCTCAAAGGAGCAGTACGATGCCCTTCAGAGGGAGATCGTGGAAACAGAGCAGGACTTAAAGAATCTGGAAACACAGGCGAACCAGTCCGCAACGGCAGTGCAGAAAATCGCAGCAACAGGTGAGAAGTTAAAGACGGTCGGGGACAACATTTCCTCTGCCGGACAGAAGCTTCTCCCGGTAACTGCCGGAGTGACGGCACTAGGTACGGCATCCGTAACGACTGCAGCCAACTTTGAATCTTCCATGTCACAGGTACAGGCAACAATGGGAATCACCAAGGATGCCATGTCAACGGTAAACGGTCAGTCCGTAAATACAATGGATACCCTTTCCAAGCTGGCAAAGAAGATGGGAGCAGAAACGGCTTTTTCCGCATCCGAATGTGCAGAGGCATTGAATTACCTCGCTCTTGCCGGATACGATACACAGCAGATGTGTGATACACTGCCGACCGTCCTGAACTTGGCAGCAGCCGGAGATATTGCCCTTGCCGATGCTTCCGATATGGTAACGGATGCGATGTCCGCCCTTGGAATGGGAGTGGACGAAGCAGAAACGATGGTAGACCAGATGGCCAAGACGGCATCTACCACGAACACATCGGTTGCACAGCTTGGCGAAGGAATCCTTACCATTGGTGCGACAGCGAAATCCATCAAGGGCGGTACGGCAGAACTGAATACCGCACTTGGTATCCTTGCAAATAATGGTATCAAGGGAGCAGAAGGTGGTACACATCTCCGTAATATTATCCTGTCTTTACAGAATCCTACGGATAAGGCAGCAGCCCAGATGAAAGCACTCGGTCTTTCCGTATATGATTCCGAAGGAAATATGCGGTCAATGAATGATATCCTTGGTGACCTCAATAAAAGCATGGATGGAATGACATCCGCTGAGAAGTCCAATATCATTAGCACCATTTTCAATAAGACGGACCTTTCTTCCGTAAATGCACTGCTTGCAAATACAGGAGAAACATGGGACAGCTTGCAGAAGTCCATCACGGACAGCGGTGGTGCTGCACAGCAGATGGCGGATACACAGCTTGATAACTTACAGGGACAGATCACCATCTTGAAATCCGCACTGGAAGGCCTGGCAATATCTTTTGGGGAGCTTCTGATGCCAGCCATCAAGCAGATTGTCGGATGGGTGCAGAAATTCGTTGACTGGCTGAACGGAATGAATGACGGCACAAAGAAGGTCATCATGACGGTGGCACTTCTGGCAGCAGCACTCGGTCCCGTGCTTATTGTGATTGGAAAGGTAATATCTGCGGTCGGCACGATCATGACAGTTGTGCCGAAGATTGCCGGAGTCATCAATACGGTAAAGGGAGCATTTGCAGCACTGAATACCACGATGCTTGCAAATCCGATCACCCTTATCATTGCAGCCATCGCAGCTCTTGTGGCTGCTTTTATTTATCTCTGGAATAACTGTGATGGATTCCGCCAGTTCTGGATCGACCTGTGGGAGAATGTGAAGCAGACGACCGTTACGGTATGGAATGCCATCAAGGAATTTTTCGCACAGGTGTGGGGAGCAATCAAGACCATCTTCTCAACTGTATTTGAAGTGATAAAGACACTGGTGACTACTTACTTTAATCTGTATAAGACCATCATCCAGACGGTTTTCAATACGGTAAAGACAGTCATCACAACTATCTGGGAAGCTATCAAGGGTGTGTTTACTACAGTTTTCAATGTAATAAAAACACTGGTGACAACGTATTTCAATATTTACAAAACGATTATCCAGACAGTCCTGACCATTATCCAGACGGTCATTACAACTGTATGGAATACGATAAAAACAGTTATTACCACTGTACTGAATGCAATAAAGACGATCTTTTCCACGGTATGGAATGCCATCAAAACCATTATCAGTGCCGTGGTGGGTGTAATCAAGGGACTGATCACGGGAGATTTTACTGCGGTCAAAAATTCCATTACCACCATAATGAATACGATCAAGAGCGCGATCTCCACCATATGGAATACCATCAAGTCGACCATTTCAACGGTGCTTGGTGCAATCAAGGGTGCAGTCACATCCGTATTCTCAGGCATTGTAAATGCAGTGAAGAGTGCAATGGGAAATGTGCTCAGTGCGGTAAAGAACGGATTTGCCAATGTGAAAAACCATATCACGGGGCTTGCGTCACAGGCATTTACATGGGGCAAGGATCTGGTCATGGGAATCGTAAACGGAATCAAGAGCTGCATCGGTGCAGTCGGGGATGCAGTAAAAAGTGTGGCAGACAAGATCAAGTCATTCCTTCACTTCTCCGTGCCGGATGAAGGTCCGCTGACGGATTATGAATCATGGATGCCTGACTTTATGGGAGGTCTTGCCAAGGGCATCGAAAAGAGCCGGGGCATGATTCAGAAGGCGGTAAGCGGTGTATCTTCCGATATGGTGATCAGCCCGAAGGTCAGCAGCATGGAAAGCATGACGGGAACAGGGACGGCAGCACAGCCGGAGGGTATTTCCAGGATGCTTTCTGCAATTACTTCTGCGATTGAGAATATCAGGACGGACAGCGGAGACATTGTCATTCCTGTGTACCTTGGCGGTACGATGCTTGATGAGGTCATTGTATCGGCACAGCAGAGGGCAAACTTAAGAAGCGGGGGCAGATAAAATGGCATATATACAGTATCTTGTTTTTAATGAGAAGCCTCTGCCTCTGCCGGATTCCTACGATATCGGATTGTCAGATGTCGAAGCGGACTCCGGCGGTGAAACAGAGGCGGGAACAACACAGAGGGCTGTGGTAAGGACGGGAGTGGCTGACATTTCCGTCTCTTTTTCCGTGTCCCCGAAGTGGCTCAGACTGCTGACGGCATTTTCCAAGATGCCGAAGATCGCAGTGAAATATTTTGACACGGAAACACTGGAACTGAAAGATGCAGAAATGTATATTACAGGATTTAAAGCAAAATTAGAAAAGGATACATCTTATAAAGGATTGTGGAGAGTGGATTTTACCGTGAAAGAGTTCTAATGGATGTTTACTTTATAGTGAATGATTTTATTTCTTTTGATGGGAGGTGTTACATTGTATCCTGTGAGTGAAGCATTCCTGCAAGCTGTGCAGGAGAACACAAGGGAGTACCGATGGACCGGAAAAATTACGACAGCAAAGGGTGTAACATATGAGTTTGGTCCTGAACAGATTGTAAAAGGCAGCGGTTATATCACAAGGTCATGTTGTGGAAATAATGAGATAGAACTTGGATCAGTGTATGCATCAGAGATGAAAGTGACATTATTTTTGGATGTTGATCGATATTCGATGGAAAATGCTTGTATGGAACTTTTTTATTCCATAAAGTTGCCAGACAGAAGCTGGGAGAAGATTCCGATGGGAATTTTTGAAATTAGTGAGGCAAATCGCAAAATTAAGATGATTGAACTGGCGGGATATGACTATATGATCAGGTTTGAAAAATCAGTAGCTATGGATTCATCCAGTGGAACACCGTATGAATTCCTACATTTTGCTTGTGAAAAATGCGGCGTGGAAATGGCTCAGTCGGAAGCAGAGATTGCTGAATTACCGAACGGAACAGAACTGCTTGGAATATATCCAGATGGAAATGTGGAGAGTTATAGGGATTTGATTTATTATGTGGCACAAGTGCTGGGCTGTGTCTGCCAGATTAACAGATCTGGCAAGCTGGAGCTAATAGCTTATGGTAATCAGCCTGTGGCGGAGTTTACAGCAAGACACAGATTTTCCAGTTCCTATTCAGATTTTGTGACAAAGTATACGGCAGTGTATTCAACAGATGAGGTAAATGCAAAGTCTGAATATTACTGTCTGAATCCGGATGATGGACTGACAATGAATTTGGGAATAAATCCACTTCTGCAGTACGGTATGCAGAAAACGAGAGAGGAAATCATAACAAATATTTTGAATGCCATTTCTGTGGTAAATTATGTTCCTTTTGATTCGGAGACAATCGGTAACCCAGCATTAGATCCGATGGATGTGGTACGATTTTCGGAAGCACATGCGGATGATAAGAAAATTAGTTGTATTACAGGAATTACATGCCGGATTAATGGAAAACAGACATTAAAAGGGGTAGGAAAAAATCCACTTCTTGCATCATCAAAGAGTAAGGCTGACAAGAATATTATTGGACTTTTAAACCAAGTAGAGGTAAGTAAGTTCGTGATTTGTGCTTACGAGAATGCATCAGAGTTTGTTATTGGAGAAGAAGAAATTCGAATTGTGAATGTAACCTTCGCTTCAATTGAGTCTACCAGTGCAGTTTTTTTAGGAAATGTAAACTGCGTGATAAAGGCAGAGGATGAAACAACGATGGAAAGTTACACGGTGAGCCATCAGGTGCCGATGATAGACAGCATTGTTGAACGTGCAGTAGCAATCGCAAAACAGACAGTGAATGGGATATCAGAAGATGAAGAAATATCTATTCCAGAGATTTCCTATGAAATGATTGAGGAATCAGTGGAAGTTCCGGTACCTAGGAAAAAGCATCCAGTTGTCCGATTCAGGTATAAGTTGGATGACATCTGGTTGGAGGATTACACTCCATTGCAGAAAGCTGTGGATGGAGAAAATATTTTTTCTATGCTATATCCACTTGGAAATTTAGGAGCAAACAGCGCAAAACAGTTAGAAGTGTATATGTCTGTTTCCGGGGGGACGGCTACGGTGGCTCCAGCAAACAGTAAAGCAGCAGTATGCGGATCTGGCATTGCAAGCGGATATACCGAATGGGATGGAAAGATTGTGATGGAAGAGCGTATTAATATATTTACAATGGCGGAATCTGCTATGAATATGAAACTGTTGAGAGATTCTGTAGCAATTTCCATGCAGAAAGAAAATGTAAAGGGTTATTCTGATCGAGTGGCAGTATTTATTATGAAAAATTCAGCTATGTCAATGCAAGGAGTAACTGGAGATACAGAGCTTTTGAAAGAATGAAGGGAGAAGAGGAATGTTAAAAGGCAAAACCAAAATTGAATTGAAGGATGTGCGTACAGGTAATGTGGATGTTGTTGAAAAAGATAACATGGTGACGAATGCACTCCAGTATATTTTTAATCCGCTTGGATATATTAAGTCATCGGATCCGATGCTGACGGAAAAGTATGTGAATTTTTATAAAACATTAACTGGGGGTCTGTTGCTTTTAAATAAACCTTTAACCGCTAATGTAGATAATCTGTATCTGCCAAGGAATGTCGAACAGACAGGATGTGCAGTATTTGATAAACAGAACAGTTCGAATCAGACGATTCGTGGCAGTTATAATGCAACAGAGACAGAAATTGATGTTGTAAACCGAAAAATTAAGTATGTGTATGATTTTGATACAGCAGAAGCCAATGGAACGATTGCTGCTGTTGCCCTGACACATGCTTATGGTGGATACGGGAACCGGGGAACGGATACAGATCCAGTGAAGGGACTGTATCCGTTTTTTATAAATATTGGAAGCGGACTTTTGAAATATACTGGAGGCAGCAGTGGTATTAATGCCTATGACAGAACAACTGCCTATACAACATATGGAAATGGATATCGATGGATTATCAAGATTGATGCAGAAAACGACAGTGTGTATTATTTTACAATTATGAGTACAAACTCAGTTAAGATAAGTCGATACAGGGCAAACATCAATACAATTTCAATGTTTGAAAACCCAGGGGCATCGAGGACCCTGCTTGATGAGCAGACCGTTTCTTTAAGTACTGCTATCAATGTACAGTATTTTTCTTACAATTATGAAGAAGAGACGGATAGGCTCTATATTGTGACGGCATCCTCAAATTATGTTTCCAACAACGGAAGTTACATTATTACGGAAGTTGATCTGGCAAACGAAAATGCAGTAAAGCAGTATGTGATGACGAACAAGACTGGAGTATCGGCAAGAATCGGGTACAATCGGTATGACACTTACTGTTATGAAGGGTATATTTACTTTAAAAATAGCAGTCTGAGTGATCATCACTATTATAGGCAGCAGATAGGAAATTCCGCTAATGTAAAACAGCTTCCAGAATCGGCAGCTCTGAGAGCGGTATATCCAATGCTGGCAAGAGATGGAAAGCTTTATCTGGAAAATCCATCGGGGTATTCAGGAACATATGCCCTTTATGTTGTGGACACAGATTCTTTTACGATGAAGTACCCAGAATCCTATGGATTGTATGATTCTAGTTACAGACAGTATGTTCCAGTGAGGGGAGTTCCGATGACTTATTACCTGACAGGTGGATCTGGAAACGGGACATTTGCTATGAGAACAGACTATCTAGCAACCATTAATAATCTGGATTCGCCTGTTGTCAAGACGGCAGACAAAACTATGAAAGTAACGTATACATTGTCAGAGGAAGAATAGATTTCTATTGATTATAACAATCTGAGTTTTCAGCAACTTTTAAAGTTTCTAAAATTGCAGTTTGCTTTTTTATATTTTTTTCAAGTTGTGTATATGTGAGTTCATGTTTTTCTTCAGATGTTAATGGGCGAATGATAATTGCATTCTCACTATATTCTACTGCAACGGTATCGCCTATGGAAAAACCTATTTTTTCAAGCCATTTTCCTTGCAGTTGAATTTTTGGGACGTAACTGTAGTGATTTCCGGAATAGCGGCTGGCATATTGGATTTTGGTATTTTTCTTCATATTTTTAATCTCCTTTTGGTTATTTTGTTGTAGTCTATTAATCACTCATAAATGCCAAAATAGCAACTTAATTTAATAATTTTTTTGATTAGTGGTTTCTGAAAAGGAGACCACTTTTTTTATGGAAAGAGAGGTAAAGGAAATGAAAGAGTTTTGGAATGCAATTCAGTTTGTATTCGCAGCAATCGGAGGATGGCTAGGGTACTTTCTGGGAGGTTGTGACAGTCTGCTTTATGCACTGATTGTATTCGTGGTCATTGACTACATCACGGGAGTTATGTGTGCAATCAGCGATCAGAAGCTGTCCAGTGCAGTCGGTTTTAAGGGAATCTGCCGTAAGGTGCTGATTTTTCTTATGGTCGGCATCGCAAACATTCTTGATGTATATGTCATCGGGACGGGGAGCGTTTTAAGGACGGCAGCCATTTTCTTCTATATCTCAAATGAAGGAATCTCCCTTCTGGAGAATGCGTCCCATCTGGGACTGCCTGTTCCGGCAAAAATCAAAGCCGTGCTGGAACAGCTTCATGACAGGTCAGAAGAAGACAAAGACAACGGGGAAGGGTAGCACCTTCCCTCTTTTATTACAGAGAATTGGAGGATCATATTATGAGTCAGAAATTTGGAATCGATGTAAGCCGCTGGCAGGGCAGTTTTGACTTTGCAAGGGCTAAGAGCAAGGAAGGCGTGGAGTTCGCAATCATCAAAGCCGGAGGTGCTGATGCCGGACTTTATAAGGACAGCCAGTTTGAAGCGAACTATAAGAAATGTGAGGAATGCGGGCTTCCAAAAGGAGCATATTTCTATGGAAATGCCAGAAGCGTGGCAGATGCCAAGAAAGAGGCAGAATATTTCCTTTCACTGCTTAAGGAAAAGAGGTACGAGTATCCTGTCTTTTATGATGTGGAAGGCAGCATGATCACAAAGAATGACAGGAACACACTGACACAGATTGTAAAGGCATTCTGTTCTGCAGTAGAAGCTGCCGGATACTGGGCCGGCATCTATTCGTCCGAGTCATTTTTCAACAGTGAGATGAATGACGGGGAGCTTACACGTTACAGCCACTGGGTTGCAAGATGGGGTAAGAGCAAGCCGGCCCCGGCAAGCGGTGCAGAGACACAGATCTGGCAGTTCGGCGGTGAGACAAACCTTATCCGAAGCAACAAGATCAATGGACAGTCCTGTGATCAGGATTACTGCTATGTGGATTTTCCTGCAAAGATCAAGGCGGCCGGACTGAACGGTTATGCCAAGGGCAGCAGTACAACCACCCCGGCGAAGAAATCCAATGAGGAGATCGCATCCGAGGTGATTGCCGGAAAGTGGGGCAATGGCACTGAAAGACAGAAACGGCTTTCTCAGGCAGGATACGATTATTCCGCGATCCAGAGCATCGTGAATAAGAAACTCTCCCCATCCAAGAAATCCGTGGATGAGATAGCGAGGGAAGTCCTTCATGGTGACTGGGGAAACGGAACGGAGCGTAAGAACAGGATCAGTGCTGCCGGATATGATTATTCCGCAGTACAGAAAAAGGTAAATGAACTTCTGAAATAAGGATAAGGCTGATGGTCTGTAATGGCTGTCAGCCGTATTTTTTTCAGTTTATGCCAAGGAAAGAAAGGTGAAAGGTATCCGAGAAAACACTTGCTATTATTGGCTTTCAGAGTGATATATAGACTACCAAAACGGAAGGAGGTAAGGCTTGTGGAAATTCAGATCAGGGAAGGCAGCAGGGAACAGAAAAGAAAATTGAAAGTCTGTGCATACTGCCGTGTATCAACAGATGCGGATGAACAGGAAAATTCACTGGAAAATCAGGTCAGACATTATGAAAAGGTCATAAAAGCAAATCCAGATTATGAATATGCCGGAGTTTACAGTGACTTTGCAATATCAGGATTTAAAGAAAAGAGACCCGGTCTGCAGAAGATGCTTGCTGATGCAGAAAAAGGTAAGATAGACCTTATACTAACAAAATCAGTATCACGTTTTGCAAGAAACACCTCAATCGTTCTGGAAGCTACACGAAAGCTGAAAGAACTGAATGTAGGTGTTTTTTTTGAACTTCAGAATATCAATACGTTGTCAGGGGAAGGCGAGCTTATGCTTACGATCCTTGCAGCATTCGCACAGGCAGAAAGCGAGAGCGGAAGCGTTGGTGCAAAGATGGTGTACCAGAGAAAGTATGAGGCGGGGATTCCCGTACAGTACCTTGAGCGGTCTTTCGGCTATACGAAAGATGAGAGGGGCATATTTGTTGCTGATGAAGCGGAAGCCGTATGGGTAAGAAAGATCTATGAGATGGCAGCAGACGGATATACTCCCGCAGCAATCAAACGGTATCTGAATGAAAACGGGGTAAAGACCGTAGGTGGTGCAGAATGGATCGACAGCACGGTGTTACGTCTCATTGAAAATGAAATCTACAAAGGCGATTACATCATGCATAAGCATTTTGTGAATGAAGAAAGAAAACTGGTCAGGAACAGGGGAGAGGTGGATGCGTGGTACATCGAGGATGACCATGAAGCCATTGTTTCCCCTGAACTCTGGCAGAGGGCACAGGAAGCATTGGAAGCAAAAAGGGATTATCTTGCGGAAGGTTCGGTGATCAAAGAATTCACGGAAGAAAATTATCCTTACATGAACAAAATCTATTGTGCCAAATGTGGATATCCCCTTTATAAGCGAATCTACAGTAAAGGCAACAGGCTAAACTGGGGATGCAGCGGGATGAAACGGTATGGGAAGTCCTTCTGTGACGGGATCAATATCCCGGATGGTGTGCTTCTGAGTGCATGGCATTTTGAAGAAAACACCTATATTGACGAGAAGGCATCGGATAAGGGTGTGAAGGAATTTTCCTACTTAAAAGAACGCTCATGGAAAAGAAGGCACAAAAAGAAGCAACCGCCGACAATCCCGGAAAATACCGAAGCTGAGTATCCGTACAGGGAGAAGATCTACTGTGCATTGTGCGGAAGCAGACTCGTAAGGCATGTGAATACCCAAAGCCATAAAGTTACATGGGTATGCAACGGCAGAAAGCGTAAAGGGAAAGACTTCTGCGATGGGACAAGGGTCCCTGATACCATCCTGAAGGGGTGGGGAGAAATCAAAAAAGATATTTATATTCAGAGAAAGGACGATAAGAATGGCACGAAGTGTTACAGTTATACCAGCAAGAAACCGTCAGGTATCGGGGCATAGGACAGCGCCACAGAAGAAGATAAGGGTTGCAGCCTATTGCCGTGTATCAACAGATCAGGAAGACCAGCTCCACAGTTTTGAAGCTCAGGTCGATTATTATACGAAGTACATCAATGACCATGAAAATTATGAAATGGCCGGCATCTATGCGGATGAGGGTATTTCGGGAACCAATACGAAGAAGAGGGAGCAGTTCAAACGCATGATTGCGGACTGCGAGAAGAGAAAGATCGACCTTGTCATAACAAAATCCATCAGCCGTTTTGCCAGAAACACGCAGGACTGCCTGATGTATTCCAGAAAGTTGAAGAACCTCGGAATCGGCATTATTTTCGAGAAGGAAAACATCAACACGCTGGATTCCACGGGAGAACTTTTGTTTACCATCTTAAGCTCCCTTGCACAGGATGAATCGAGGAACATTTCAGAGAACTGCAAATGGGGAATCCGCACGAAATTCAAGAACGGTGAGATGCACTTCAACACATTTAAATTCTTGGGATATGACAAGGATGAGAATGGAAAGCTCATCATCAACAGGGAACAGGCTAAAACGGTGAGACGCATTTACAGGGATTTCCTCTGGGGGCTGAATCCTGCACAGATTGCGAAAGAGCTGGAAGAGGAACAGGTGCCGGGATGCCTTGGACAGACCAAGTGGTATGCAAGCACGGTGGCCGGAATCCTGAAACAGGAAAAGCACATGGGCGATGCGTTACTGCAGAAAACCTACACAGCTGATTTTCTTACCAAGCGTCAGGTAAAAAATAATGGGGAAGTGGCACAGGTCTATGTAAAGGACAGTCATAAGGGAATTATTGATAAGGAAACATGGAATGCGGTTCAGGAAGAATTTGACCGCAGGGAGAAATTCATGCAGAAGCATGGGACAGACCGCTACAGTTACGGCTCGGAATGCTATCCATTTTGTGAGAAGATCTTCTGCGGGGAATGCGGAAGCCTCTTTACAAGACATTCTTGGAAATCAAGGGGAATCGTACAATGGCAGTGTAAGAACCACCGTAAGGATGGAAAGGTGGCATGCACCAACGCTTATGTAGACAATGCCGATCTGGAAAAGGGATTTGTAAAGGCATTCAACCGACTGGCCGGTGAACGGGAAAAGCATATGGAAAGATGGAATGCCATGAAAGCAGACGGGACTCCGCTTGAGAAGATAAGAGCGGTGCAGATGATGGAAGCAACAGAAAACGGACAGCTCCAGAAGTATGTTCCCGAAGCCGCACAGCTTCTCTTGGAAGAGATAACAATATTCGGGGCAAAAAAATATGAGTTTGCATTCTTGGAAGGTAGCAGGGTAAAGGTTTCCGCATGATCATTCGGAAACCTCCCCATCATCATTCAGACCGAATAAGTCAAGCTGGCTGCTCTGCGGAGTATCATCTTCCTTTTCTTCTTCCGGCTCCGGCTCATCCGTTTTCTTCTGGGGCAGCTTATGTGTATAGAGCTTATCCCACGGAAGCGGATTACGGCATTTTTTGTTATAGCCGATAAGGAGCGCCTCTGCAAATCCAAGGGAGCCGGAACGCCTGTCCTTGGCAGTTCGGGACAGTTCCTTAATGGATATCCTTCCGAGTTTTTCCTTAAACACATCATCCTTGACGGCATCACCATAAGCATTCAGGAAGCGTGCCAGTCCGTTCATCATATTTGCACTGAAGGACTGGGATGCACCTTCCCATGTTGCAACTATCAGGCGGATCACATGGTCAAGCATGTGGTAGCCGTATTTGTCGTGGATGTTCTCAAGCGTGGCAACGGCACAGATACCGCCTGGAACAGATGAAGAAGTGATGGAGAGGTCATATGATTCCACCAGATCACGGATGATAAGCTGCTTATCGTTGCCGGCCTCGATGTTTGCCATGAATATTTCATAGGGCAGCAGGGGCTTTACATATTTCATCTGGTTGGCAAAAATATCTGCCTCGTGTTCATATACGAGGTCATCATAGACCATGCACCACACGGGCGTCTCCCTTGAGCCGGAGACGAGTGCCACGATCTCAATGGTATGCTGTCCGTTGAATACATAGTTGATGCCGTTCCGGCGGCTGACCTTTACGGGATTTATCTGGTACAGGTCAAAGTTCGCAGCAGCACGCTGGACATGGTGCTGTGAGAGGTTGCGCTGATATTCCTGATTGGATACAAGGTTTTTTATGGGAATCTGCTCAAAGTGTACTTTTGGAACATACTGCATGAGGTCAGTCTGTTCTGCTGTCTGCTGTTCATCTGTCATTTGAATCCTCCTCCAACTGCTTCAGCAGTCTGTTTATTTTTCGTGTAAGGTTTACGAGCTGCGTTTTTACTTCCTGCCGTGCAGAAGTGGATGTGGAAGGAAAATCAGTAAGTTCCATTGTCCTTGATATGGTCTTGGACCATGAAGGAATGGTAAATTTAAGGCTCGAAAGTTCGGCATCTGGGTCGGAAACGGGCATTTGTTTGATTCCGGCTTCGGCATTTTCCTTTTCCCGTCTGCGTCTGCGGTAATCCGGTTTTCCTGTCGGTAGTCTCTGCCACCTCAGTTCATGCCGTAACTGGGAGTAGCCGATACGGTCGATAGAACCGCTTTCGAGCAGTCTTTTGAGTCCATTGATATCTTCAATTGGAAGCCTCGACAGTTCGATGACATTTTCATGGGACACACGGAGATTCCCATTTAATATTTTATTGGTTATTTCAGGTCCTTTGGCACGGATCTCATCAAGTGCCCTTGCATATACATCATATTTTGTGACGGTGGAAAAACCGAAGTTGTATTCCTTTCCGATAATGGTGGCAATCTCGGTTTTCTGTACATATTTCTGTGATATCTGTCCATCTGCATTGGGCTGTTTTTCAGGATGTTCCCTTAAAAAAGCAGCACTGGCAGCATTCATATCCGCACGGAAGAGTCTACCGATAAGATACTTTTTATATTCGCTTGTAAGGTCAGTACGTTTGAGCTGCTCTGCACACAGGTAGGCTTCTGCCTCATCACGGCTCTGGAAAATGAGTCTCCGTATGTTGAAACGGATATCCCATTTCTTACAGATGGAATAGCGGAGATGCCCGTCTATGATGGTGTTGCCCCAGACGCATATGGCATCACGGCAGCCGTGGTCAAAGATATCTTCTTCAAGCTCTTCTATGTATTTTTCATCCCTCGGCTGGATGAGATCTAAAAATCCGTTGTCGGTTTCAAATTCTGGTGTCTGGCTGTCACTCATACTGTTTCCTCCGTTCTGGCAGAGTCATCCACGAGGACACACTCCTGCATGGAGAAGCTCGCCAATCCTTCCTTCTGATTTATTGCACCATAGATGCGGTATGACCTGTTGTTGGAAAGCTCCGAGTTCGTCTGCCTTAATGTCTGGAGCAGTTCACGGCTGTATAATTCATAGCTATTTCTGATGTCGGAGTAACATGCCCTGACATGGTGTGCAAGATAATCCTGACGGACGCTTTTCCTCACGGCAATCATATGAGTGCACGGATTTACTAGAAGCTGGATATATTCCGGATCACCGAGCATATGAAGGGTGTGCTTATGTATTCTGATACGGTTTTTCTTTAAATCAATGCATAGGATCGGTTGGGAAGAGGGTTGATTGCTCATAGTGTGTTTCCTCCTTTGGTGGTTCTACTGTGTTTTGGATTGCTTCAGACGGCTGTATATTCTCGGAAATTCCAAATACCGCATAGCCGTCAAACATGTTGACCTGTAAATTGCTCTGGTGTTCTTCAACAGGGACACCGAACTGGTTCTGCCATTCCGCAGGATATGTCGGAGTGCGAGATATTTTTGTCTTACCATCCTCTTTTTCTGCCCGGACGTATATTTCGGGAGTAGTAAGGTCGAAGACAAATAGGAGTTCATTATCTGACCGTATCAGTTTGCCGAGCAGTTTATAACGGTAGCTTGGATTCCATTCCATCAGGCTTATGACCTTGGCAAAGAAGATACGGCATGTGATCTGCCTTGGGGATCGCTTCTTGGTTGCAGAGCACCAGCGGAAAGAGTCCTTCTCATCTTCCTGACAGGGGCGGACGTCAAGTTTCTTTTCATCCGGGTTCACAAGGATCTGCACAAAATCAGTCTGCGGCAGTTTTTTGATACATGCGGTATTAACAGATACCTTGTTCGCATTAAATGTAAAGGACGGTTCATAGGTGTGGGCGAAGAATTCACCACGCACCACCTGATAACCTTCATAACTGAAGGCATCGTCCTCGATGATCTGTAAGTCCCTTGAAGCGGACTGGGTTATGTTTTCATTGTTTGGCTGTTCATTCATTACGGTTCTCCTTCATGTCAGACATAAGCTGTTCTATGTTTTTCTCTACTTCGTCAGGACTGGTTACCTGTATGTCTGAATCTTTGTATGCAACGGCTTCAGTGGAAATTACATCCCGGCTGTTGAATCCGGCAAGCTCCTGTGCCTGTGCGTGGCAGTAGTAGTTGCTGCCGAAAGTATCTGCCCAGTCAGGCGGGTAAGCGCGGACGTTCTTTTTCTGGTTGTCGGTGAACGGCTTTACATCCGTCCGGGAATCGGATGTCTGCTGCTCATCAATTACATCACTCGGAATGAAGATCTCTGTTTCCTCCAGATTGAAAAGAAGGACAGCATCGTCTCCGTTTCCACGCTTGATTCCCGTTATGCGGTAACGGCAGTCCGTGTTCCAGCCGAGAAGTGCATAGATGGTCGGCATAAAGGCAGTACCGCTGACTGCCCTTGGGATAGAAAGCTCTCCACGTTTCTTTGCCCACTGCATGGCATTCCTGTGAGCCTGAGTGGCAGTCCTTACGGCAAAGAGATGTTTGTTTGGATGGAGCAGAAGTTCTACCAGTGTACTGCTTATTTTTCTTACTGCTGCGGTTGAAAATTTGATATCATTCAGACTGAATGTCACGGTAATACGGTCAGTGCCGTCAAAGAACTGTGAACGTGCAATTTCATATCCGCGCAGGTCAAAATCCCCGGACTGCACCTTAACGGATGAGGCGGACGGAGAAATCTGTTCCATCTGGTCATACACACTTAAGGAAGCACTGATATAATCATTTTCCTTAAAGCCGGCCCACCGTGGATTGATGGATACAAATCCTTTCAGTACCCCGTCAGATATAACCTTAAGTTCCGGCAGTATCCCTTTATTTCCATACTTGGCGTTGCTGATGAGACGTTGGACGGCAATGAAATCATCACGGGAGATGATGGCTTCATGATGGTTGCGCTTCCTGTACTGCGGACGGTTCTGCATGTTCTTTTTTGATTTGTGGTTCAGGTAATTCGGTGTATAGGTCTTTCGTGCAAGTACATCACCGCAGTGCCTTTCGTTCTGCAGTATCTGAAGGATCGAACCAGGAGACCAGACGGTATTCCCTTTCTTTGTTTCACAGCCCAGTTCCGTCAGGGTATCGGCAATCTCCTGACAGGTGCAGCCGTTTAAGTACATCATAAATATCAGACGCACGATTTTTGCTTCCCATTCATTGACCACCAGATTTCCATCTTCGTCATGGTCATAACCGAGAAGTGTCGGTGTGAGGAAGATTCCCCTTCGGAAACGCATCTCAATGGAAGCATTCATGATCTCACTTTTTGTATGGCTTTCTTCCTGTGCTAGGGTAGCCATGAAGGAGAGCACCATTTCACTTTTCGGGTCAAAGGTATTCAGCCTTTCCGTCTCAAAAAAGACACCGACCGGGTGCGGAAGGGAAAGCAGTTCACGGACATATCCTATGCAGTCCACAACATTTCTGGCAAAACGGGATACGCTCTTGGTAACGATGAGATCGATTTCCCCTTTCTTGCAGTCCTCGATCATCAATTTAAACTGGTCACGGTGCTGTAAGGAAGTGCCGGAGATGCCTTCGTCTGCATAAATCTGTACGAGCTTCCAGTTTGGACTTTTGTTGATGACATCGTGGTAATGGTTTTTCTGTAACTCATAAGAAGAGGTCTGCCTTGGATCGTCCGTGGATACCCTTGCATAGACGGCTACCCTCTGTTCATTTTCAACTGCAAATATATCTTCCTGCGGAAGTGCCGGAATTACGTCAAGTTCATCAATGCTGACACCTTTATACCGCTCCCTGATCTTGTTTTTCTGGTCAGCAACAGAGCCAGCCTTTTGTTCATTATCTCTCATGTCTTACCACCTTTTTCTTATGATGTGGTTTATTATAAAATTTTCATACGAAAATAAAATAGACCATGCGGACAGGCATATCCGTATAGTCTATTCCAAAGCAAAATTTTATGTGTGAAAATAGTGTGCTACAGCATCTAGGCTTCGTCAGCCGAGATATGCCATCCGTTTTTATGCATGCTGTCAATGCTTGCTTTTACCATTTCATAAATGAAGCGTTTTTCATTTTCCGTACACTCAGCCATCAGCAGATCAAGGTCGGTCTGATAGGCTGTCGGATTGTGGAGTTGGACTCCGGCGAGCAGTTCATCGACTGTTATTCCAAGGGCATTTACAATTCGGATGATGGATTCAAGGCTTGCCTTGCGTTTGGCATTCTCAATATGGCTTATGTAGGATATGGAGAGTTCCGTCTCCTCCGCAAGCCGTGCCTGTGAAAAATTGTTCTGTTCCCTGACTTCCTTAATGCGGTATCCAATCTGCTTATGATTTACAGACGAAAGTGATTCATTCATAATGTTACCTCCTGTTTCTTTTTCTTACGCAAATAGATTATCTATCAGTGAGTGGTAAAAAGTTATGTAATATAATCAAGCAGAGTGGAGCTATGCCCGATAACAGAATGTAAATATGTGTAGACATTTGTCGAACGATTTTTATTGATGAGCAGTATAAAAGATGCTATGCTGATGGTGGAACGGGACAACATGGAAGTGAGGAAATCAAGGAAAAACAAGGGCTTATAAGAAAAACATATTGAACTGCGGTGTGCTGCTGTTCATATTTTTTTACCCATTTATAGTAAAGTACAGTGGAGCAAATTACTAAAGAGATATAGTTCTAATATTTATTCTGGTTTGCGGTTAAAATAAATGTATCGCAAACCAGAAGAGAGGTGTAATTTACTTGCGTACAGAGGACTATATCCCGAAAAGGGTAAAAGAATTATGCAGCAAGCATAAGGTTTCCAAGTACCGACTCGCACAGCTCACTGATATGTCACAGACAGCTTTAGGGAATATAATCAAGAAAGAGAGCATTCCAACGATACCGACTTTGGAAAGAATCTGTGATGCATTCGGAATTTCACTAGCACAGTTTTTTGCCGGGGACGGCATGAGACCAGATCTGACAGATGAGCAGGAAGAGATATTGGAAACATGGGATAACCTAAATGCTGATGAGCGGAGAATTTTAATGAACTTCGTGAGATCATTGAAGAAATAAGGGGAAGCAGTTCAATTGTATCTGATTGATTGTTTCCCCTTTTTCTATGCACTTTCCACGACAGAAGAAAGCAGTGAGGATACATAATGAGTGTAAAAGATGAGGAGTTCAAAACAAAAATCTATGATCTGATGAACGGAAGCTATAATCTTGAGGAGTACCCGGTTGCGGAAAGCAGTGTGGTAAAAGATGAGTTTGCAGAAGGGGAATACTGTGAAAAGTTATATTCACAGATGCTTGAAGCGTATGAGCGGGTACGCAGAAGACTTGGAAAACCGGACACAGAAGATAAGGATGTGGAGATCATCATATCAAATCTCATGAGTATAGGCAGATATCAGAGCATGAAGATGTTCGATTACGGGGTGCTTTTTACAGAAAAAGAAAATGAACAGTAAGTTGATATCAAAAAGGTGTGGCTGCGATTGGATGGCTACACTTTTTTTGATATAATGAGGTATAAGCAAATGAGGACGGAAGGAGATGAAAGGATGAACGGACTTAATGATTTGTCACTTAATAGAATAGTTGAAATTTTAGCTTCAAAAGGACATGAAGGCGAATATTGGGATTATAAACAGGAGTGGCATGATAATATGACGGATTTATTAAAGGACATTATTTGTTTTGCCAATACTCCTCATGATGCAAACTGTTATCTTTTATTTGGAATTGATGATGATGGCCGTATTGTAGGGATGCAAAAGAATAGACGTAAACAGGCTGATATTTTGGAAGCAATGGATAATCTTTGGTTCATTGGGGACGTTAAACCTGAAATTTCCGTAGAGACCGTTGTAATAAATGAGACAGAGGTAGATGTTCTCACCGTATATAACACGCAGAAGACACCTATATATTTAAAAAGAAATTATGGAGAAATGCTTGCAGGATGTATTTATATGAGAAATGGGGATAAAAATACTCCCAATAAAGGAATGGCAAGTATTGATGATGTAGAGAAACTTTGGAAGAAGCGATTTGGATTGTTACAAACGCCATTAGATTATATTGTTGGAAGACTGCAATATCAGACAGAGTGGAAGCAACAGAATCATACTTATTATAATATGTATAGACCTGAATATCAGTTGAAAATATTGGAGGATGACGATGAACGTGCGATTCCTGAATATTATGCCTATGCGATGACTAATGAAAGTACATCGTATGAAATGGTACAGATTTTAGCAGGACATACGGTTTTGGAAGAATATCAGCTTGTAATATTAGATAGTGGAAGATTGCGTACTCCAACACCTGAATGGGGATTTGCTGGATATGATAAATACGGAGTTGATCATAAATTTACATACAAATATTTCGTAAAGGGAAGCACAAGATACAAATTACATCAATTCTTTTTAGATAATGATAGCGAAGAAGCAATATATGCAAGTAGGGAATTGATGGATGTGGTTTTACTTTATGAAACAGAAGATGAGAAAACTGCGTTTGAAGCGTACATTGAGGATAATCAAGATAAGATAGTTGAATGCATTGCCAGTAAGGACAAATATTCATATATTCAGGCAACTAATGAATTGGATACAAAAGAATGTAAAAAAAGGTTAAATACAGGATTGGCTTTGAATGAAGAACTTTATAAATGGAGAAATAGGAGAACATTATGATAACTTTTGATTTTTTTAACAATAGTTTGATAGAACTTGTAGAAAAATTCTGTGAGTACTTTAAGTTAGACAAGAAAACGGTTGAGGATTATTTTAGTATGGTCAATCCTGATACATTAACACCAGAAATATTGGTGAGAAAGTTCGACTTAAAATTAAATGAATATGATAGCAGTCAATTGCAAATAGTGTGCCGTCATATGACAACATCTACAGAAGATGAAATCTATTCCTTTGTGGATAAAGGTATTCTTGATTTAAGAACCATGCTTCAAGAGAACACCCCCTTATCTCAATTTTTATTGGAACACAAAATTAAAGTGGATGTTGATGGACATAAAATAGAAATTAAAGGGAAAAATTATCCGATATTGAGTAATCAAGAAGTCTGTCCAGAATGTTACAATGGCAGAGAACGTATTTGCACAGGATATTCAAGATGTGAAAGCTTTAAAAAAATCACTTATCTTGCGACTAAATTATATTATTATGATGCAACCGTGGAATGCTTCATTCATGCGACGCTAGATGAGATGAAAAGGTATTCGACCATTGATAGATGCCCAGAAATATTGAATACGTTGGATGATGTACGTTCAGCAGTGAATGGGCAGTATTCTCCTACATACAATTTATGCTATGATTGGATGGCGAAAAAGAAGAATTGTTATGTGATAGAGTATGCTAGTCGTTGGTCGGAAATGGAAACTTTTGCCCCAATAAATTATAGAGATGCTTATCGAGAGTATGAAAGTCTTTTATATTCTTGTGGCTTTGATTTTACAGATTATATGGAAGAAACCATACCTAAAAAGGTATATGATAATATTACTTTTTTGAGAAGATTTATATCTATCTATTTTTATAATGCAGAGGAATATGGGTCATTGCTTGCTGAGAATTCAGTGCCACCTGAAGCACTAAAAGTTTTTGAAGTGAGAAAGAATGATTTGGTAGAGGTTACTCTGTCTAAGTAGCGTTATATCTGAAGTATAACAATGTGTATAAAAACAATTCTGCTAAATTATACAAATCTGAAAACCATGCGATTTTCAAGCTATCCCGGGGAGCATATCCCATAGGGGATAGTCCCCCTAATCCGTGAGGGATAGGTATCCCTTTTAAATAAGAAGTTATGCCATCTATAAATGACAGGGGAAAACCCCAGACGGGGCTACACATTAGCTTTATCGGCATGGCAATTTACAGATTGCTTAGAAGAAGATTCAGATTCCTTTTTTCAGCAGCAGTATCCATACCTGTTGTTTTGAGTTTTGGAATAATGTCAGGTTTTGGAATTTCAACAATTAGGGCAATAATAATGTTTATACTAAAAATAATAGGGGAAGTTCTTGGACGAAAATACGATGCCATAACAGCCATATCCCTTGCAGGACTTGTGTTGCTTGTTCAGAACCCTTTTGTGGTTTGTAATAGTGGATTTCAAATGTCCTTTGGGGCAATTATAGCTATAGTGCTTATTTTGCCAATAGTTGAAGAAATTTTGAACACGGATAATAAAATAATCAAAGTCATAAGTGCTAATTTTACAATAAGTTTGGTAATGAATCCAATACTGGCGTGGAATTATTATGAACTGCCAACATTTTCTTTTTTGTTAAACATAGTTGTAGTGCCTTTAATGAGCGTGGTAATTGTATCTTCAATTGCGGGAATATTTTGTTCATGCATAATGTTTGGCTTTGGAAAAGCTGTAATATTTCCCGGCTGTGGAATATTGGAACTTTACACATTTCTGTGTAACGTAATTAACAAAAGCTCAGTTGCAAGTATAGTGGTTGGACAACCTAAAGTGACTATAATTATAGTTTATTATGCAATATTACTTGTGGTTTTGTTTGGACTTAAAAACATAAGAACTAATTATACAAGGGCTGAGAAGGAAAGGAACATAATAAAAAAAGAAACAGGACTTGTACTGGAAAAGAAAGCTAAAAAAGAGAGAAGAATAAAGGGTCAAAATGTAAAACTAAGATTAGCTTGTATTGTAGGATTTTTGCTACTAAATTGTTTGATATATTATATTCCAAATCCGGGGTTTTACATAACATTTATTAACGTGGGACAGGGTGACGGCATATTGATACATGGAGATAATGGAACGAAAGTTATGGTAGATGGGGGAAGTACGTCTGAAAAACAGGTGGCAAAAAATTGCATAGTGCCATACTTAAAAGCCGAAGGCATAGGAACAATCGACTATTCCATAATAACTCATACGGACAAAGACCATATAAGCGGTATACTGGAAATTTTAGAAAATAATAACTCCAACAGAATAAGAATTAAAAACCTTGTGATGCCAGACATTAATATGAAGGATGATACTTACAATGAACTGATTGAAAAAGCAAAGTTAAAAAAAATCAATGTTTTGTACATAAAAAAAGGAGATACATTGAGCCTTGGCAAAACGAAAATTAAGTGCATATATCCGGAAACCACAACAACAGCATCGGATAAAAACGACTACTGTACAGTGCTTTCCGTTAAAAATAAAACTTCAAAAATACTGCTGACAGGAGATATATCAAAGGAAATTGAAGAGAAAATAAAAGATGATATAGAAGAAAACTACACAGTCCTAAAAGTGGCACATCACGGTTCAAACTATTCAAGCTCAGAAAAATTTCTGAAAAAAGTAAATCCAAAGTACAGCATAATATCTGTGGGGAAAAACAACTCATACGGACATCCTGGAAATGAAACAATGGAAAGATTACGAAAGCAGGGTGGGGTGATATATAGGACGGATGAAAAAGGTGGGATAACGATAAGGTAAAAAATCAAATGAAAATTTAAAAAATAATATTGACAATATATATTTTTTTTACTAGAATAATTTTTAGTGTCTGCGTCAAACGTCCGCATTTCCAATGGCGCAGATGGTGAAACTTGATTTCCAATCTCTCTCAACGGAAATCACAATTAGATTTTTCACGGAGGTGGACAAAATGGCAAACATTAAGTCAGCAAAAAAGAGAATTTTAGTTAATCAGACAAAGTACGAAAGAAATAAGGCAGTTAAGTCAGCAGTTAAGACAGCTATTAAGAAAGTTGAAGCAGCTGTTGCAGCTAACGATAAGGAAGCAGCTAACACAGCTTTAGTTGCAGCTACAAAGCTTATCGAAATGGCTGGTTCAAAGGGTATTTACCACAAGAACAACGTTGCTAGAAAGATTTCAAGATTAACAAAATTAGTTAACACAGTTGCATAATTACAATTGTGAATAAAAAAGAAGTTGCAGTTTTCTGCAACTTCTTTTTTAGTTTCTCTTACTATATTTTACCAGCAGCATTTCAACCCCTATGTTTTCGTCCATCATTCCTGATTTAATTAGGGATTCGGTGTTTACGCTTTCAGCGAGCCCTGATTTTAGTTCGGCCATTGAGAAATTACGGCATTGGTTGATGCATTTGCCGGCTATAAAGCTTTGAACGCCCATTGTGTGTGCCACTTGTTCGCGGTTCATTCCGCGGGATGAAAGGTCTTTAGCCTGAAGCATAAGATTAAACTGTCTGCTTATCATAAAAAGGATTCTCATAGGAGGTTCTTTTTCTGCAATTAATTCATAATAACAGTCCAAGGTTTTCTTTTGATTCTTTACGGAAATTGCATCCATCATATCAAAAATTCTAACGTTAAGCTGTTTTATGCAAACAGCGTCAATGTCTTCTTTAGAAATAACGTTCTTGTTTAGTGCGTAGCTAATAAGCTTTTCGATTTCTCTTGATAAGACTTCCATGTCGGTGCCAACGCTGGCAATAAGGTATGACATATTGGCTTTTGTGATTTTCTTGCCATTGTAATCAAAAATTCTTGCAGCCCAAATTGCAATATCATTTTCAGTCTGTCGGTTTATTTCGCAGATATAACCTGCGGATTTTACAGCCTTGTACATTTTGCTACGCTTGTCTACATCGCTTTCAACGAAGAGAAAAATAGTAGTTGAAGGAATAGTCTTCATATACTCGGCAAGCTGCTCCCCGCCACTTTTGAAAAGACCGGTATTTTCCATAACAATAAGTCTGTATTCAGCAAAAAAAGGAACAGTTTCCGCACTGTCTATAACTTCGTTAATGTCAATGTTTTTGCCTTCGTACATTCCAAGGTTCATTGTATCATCACCGGCAATGGATTTAATCAGCCGGTTCTTATAATTAAGTTTCAAATATTCTTCTTCACCGCATAAAAGATATGCGTTTTTAAAGCTTTTATTTTTAATATCATTAGCTAAAGTTTTCACGTTACACCTCACAAAATATGCTGACTAAATTTTATCATTATTTTATAGTAGTCACAAGCAAAAAATAAACATAAGATTAAAAGAAAAGAGGCAAAAATTAAGTGGGAAAAATAAGGTGAAAATAGAGTGGTATAAAAAGTCGAAAATAATAAAAAAAAGTATTGCAAAACTTAAATATAAGTAATATAATGCAGTTCTGAGAAAGTGAGGTAAATATGACAACGAGAGAGAAAAACGAACTAAAGAAATTACAAAGAAAGAAAGAAGTGCACAGACAGTATGAAAAAATAGCCATAATATTGGGGGTTATTATTGTCATAGTTTTTGCCGGAAAGATGATTTTGGGAAAGAAAAAATCAGTACCAACAGCGGGAAATGTGGAAACAAGCCAGAAGCAGACCATAGTTAAGAAGACCATAGTTGAGACCACAGTTCAGGAAGAAACCACAAGAGCAATAGATCCTAACAAGCCTATGATTGCGTTGACTTTTGATGATGGTCCGGGACAATATACAGGAAAGCTACTGGATGCGTTAGAGAAGTATAATGCAAGAGCTTCATTTTTTATGTGTGGATACAGCCTTAAGAGAACTGATATTCCGGTTGATAAATTACTTAAGAGAATGGATGCTCTTGGATGTGACTTGGGAAATCATACAATGAATCATTGTGCACTAGACAAGGTATCTAAGAGTAAACGTAAATACGAGATTAATGGAGTTAATGAATTGGTTAAAAAGGCAGTAGGATATAATCCTAAATTTTTAAGACCACCATATGGTTCAGGAATAAGAGATGCCGATGTGCAGAAAGCTGCTAAGATGCCTATTGTATGTTGGTCAGTTGACACATTGGACTGGAAGACTAAAAGCAAGAAGGAAACAGTTAAATCTATAATGAACAGTGCAAAGGATGGACAGATAATTCTTATGCATGACATTCATAGCTGGTCAGTGGATGCAGCAATAGAAGCCATTCCAAAGCTTCAGAAGAAAGGATATCAGATAGTAAGTGTATCTGAAATGGCAGAGGCTAAGGGTGTAAAGCTTAAAAAAGGTCAGCCATATTTTGAGTTTGAATAAATTTAATAATAATGTAGATATTAATAAAGCGGAGCATAAAGTGCTTCGCTTTATTTTTTAGAATTTACGATGGATGGCTTTATAAGAAAAAATTGAATTTGATGAATAACAAATAACGTCTTTAAGAATATATAGTTTTCAGGGGGCTTTATGAAAAAAATAAACATTTATACGGATTTGGCATTAGAGGAAAGAGAACGATTTAAAAGAAATATTGAAATTAGTGGAGTAAAAATAGACAAAAATTACAATAAAGAATTATTTATGACAACAACAGATGTGGAAATATTTAATGAAAATGGCGCAAAGTCCATGGGAAAGCCTATAGGAAGTTATGTTACAATGGAAACAAGACTTTTTAAGGAAGATGATTTGGAGAGGCAAAATATTTTTGCAAAAGAAATAGCAAATCATATGGAAGAGATGACTAAGAATCAAAATATAAAAAAAATCCTTATAGTGGGTCTTGGAAATTCAAAGGCTACGCCTGATTCATTGGGACCAAAAGTTGCCGAGCAGATTGAAATTTTGCCTAATGTGTACTGTTTGGCTCCGGGGGTATTGGCTCAGACCGGTATGGAAACTTTTTCAATAGTAAAAGGCATAACGGCTCAAATGAAACCGGACATTATTATTGCAATAGACTCACTTGCAGCAAGAAATGTAAGAAGAATTACAACAACAATACAGCTTACGGACACAGGGATAACTCCCGGTTCAGGAATAGGCAATCATAGAAAAGGGTTGAATGAACAATCTCTAAATACCAAGGTTATTGCCATTGGGGTTCCCATGGTTGTAAGTGGGGCAACAATTGTTAATGACACAATGGAGAAGCTTTTGGAAATACTTGCTTCTCATAACCAAAATAATAGCATTTCAAATATATTTAAAGACTACACATCTGATGAAAAATATCAGTTGTTTGAAGAACTTTTGTCAGAAGATACAGAGCAAATGTTTGTAACTCCAAAGGATATAGATGAAATTGTTGATAACTTAAGCAAAATAATTGCCTGTGGAATAAATATGTTTTGCAATGTTTTAAAATAGTAATTAATATTACAGGACCTTGTTTCATATAATTTTAAAAGTGGGACAAAGGGAGACAGGAAAAGTGCAGAAACATACAAAACATGGAATAATAAAACTGTATAAGTTTAAATCGCCTGATTATATGTTTAGTGTAATTGTAAAGGCGATTATTGTTGCATTGTGTGCTTATATAACTTTTTCCTGTGTAAATATGATAACTAATAAGAAAATAAAAGTTGCCGCAAGTAAAGAATTAATGGAAACAGGAAATATGCTTGCTCAGGAGATTTTGGAAAACTCAAATATAATGACACAATATATGATATATTTGGAGAATCACAAAGATATTGCAGAGGATGCAAAAAAGAGGATTCTTACAACGGTTGTAACAGATTATATAGCAAAAAGCGAATACACTTATGACACAAGTGATCCGGCATATAGCCAGGTTATAAATATTTTGTATGAAAATATGAAAGCTGAGAATCAGATTGCAAAAAAAGAAGTGGAAACTACTGCTAAACCTGTGGAAACAACTGTTAAAAATAATGAAAAGAACAACAATAAAAAGAAGGAAAATAAGGCTATAGTTCCAATGCCTAAAAAATCGGGAAAACTTTATACGGAAAAAAATATTGGCAGTTTTAAAGAAGTAATTAACAGATTCTATACGGTAACAAATGCAACAACCATAAAAGAAAGTGATATGCCAATTAAACAGGCTTTAAATAAAGAATTTAAAATAACGGGAAACAATAAGAAACCTCAAATACTAATATATCATACTCATTCAATGGAGGATTTTTCCAACACAACAAAGGATGAGGACACAACAATTATTGGTGTTGGAAACAGGCTGGCACAGATTTTAAGAGAGCAGTTTGGTTATAATGTAATACACGACAAAACAAAATATGATATAGTAAATGGTAAGTTAGACAGACACGAGGCATACACCCAGTCTAAGGCTGGGGTAAAGAAGCAGTTAAAGAAATATCCGTCAATTAGTTTGATTTTGGATATTCACAGAGACGGAGTAAATGACGGAACAAGGTTGGTTACGGAAATCAATGGAAAGAAAACTGCCCAGATTATGTTTTTTAATGGCATGTCCAGATTTAAGCTAAGTGGCGATATTGATTATTTGAAAAATCCATACAGGTTCGAAAATCTTGCCCTTGGACTCCAAATGAAAGTAAACGCAGAATGCTATTATCCGGGTTTTACAAGAAGAAATTATGTAAATGCTTATGAATATAATTTGTCCCTTGGTAAGCAGTGTATGTTAATTGAGGTTGGGGCACAGACCAATACATATCAGGAGGCAAAAAATGCAGCAGAGCCTTTGGCTGTTTTAATAAAAAAAGTACTTGGAGAATAGTTTACAAATAAGATACAATTTAATGTAAAATACAATGTGGATTAATATGTATACCGGGAGAAAATTAATGATAGAAATTTTAGTTGCAGAAGATGATGAAATGATTGCAAATTTAATAAAAATAAATCTTGTAAAGGCAGGGTATTTATGCACATGCGCATATAACGGAAAGGATGCGGCAAATCTTTTAGACAGTAAGCATTTTGATTTATGTCTTTTCGACATAATGCTACCGGAAATAGACGGTTATGAACTTTTGGAGTATGCAAAGTCAATGGACATTCCGTCTATTTTTATTACTGCAATGGGAACTACAGATAATAAGGTTAAGGGCCTTAGAGCAGGAGCAGACGACTATATTGCAAAGCCTTTTGAAGTAGTTGAAATGCTTGCAAGGGTTGAAAGTGTTCTCAGACGATACAAGAAGACAAACGACGAGTTGGTTGAAGATGATGTGGTAATTAATTTTCAGTCAAGAAGTGTAACGAAGGCAGGCAAGACTTTGGACCTTACACATAAAGAGTTTGAACTTTTGGTTCTGCTTATACGAAACAAAAATATTGCCCTTTACAGAGATGTAATATATGAAAATGTGTGGGGCAACGACTATGTTGGAGACAGCAGAACTATAGATTTACATATTCAAAGACTTAGAAGAAAACTGGACTGGGGAGACAAGATACAGTCCGTGTACAAAGTTGGATACAAGTTAGTGTGATTATAGGAGCACAAAGCAATCCATATAATCAACAATAATCAAACAGGAAAAGGTGTTAAATGAAACTTTTTTGGAAAATGTTTTTCTCGCTGATTATAATTGTTACGGTTATTTTTTCTATATTTGGAGGAATATTCATAAAGTTATCATTTGATAATTCTTTAAGTAGAGAATTGTCAAGAAAGCAAAACGAGAATCAAATGTTTGTATATTCATTTGAAGCTTCAGCCTCAATGTTGTCATCGGATACTGAATATATTCAAAAAAATGACATAGAAAAAATAATTGATTCAGTCAAAAGAAGTATGGGCGAAAGCCAGATTGGAATTACAATTGTAAATCAGAAAGAAAAAGCAATATATACTGACAGCAAAATAGGAAAAAATATAAAAATCAAAGATTTAAAAGACAATAATTTTGGATACTTGATTTTTAAAAATAATGGTAGTTATTATTTGGAAACAATGTCAAAAATGACAATTGAAAGCGGAACATATTACATAAGCATTGTTAGCAGCATTAATGAAGTTTACAATGACATAAATGAAATGATGAAAAATTATAGGATAATATTGGGAATTGCTCTTGTTGTTACCTGCATTCTTGCATATGTTTTTTCTAAAAAAATAACAAGACCAATTGAAAAGTTGTCTGATACCGTAAGTCAAATGGCAAAAGGTCAGTATGACACAAGAGCAAAGATAAAAACTGACGGCGAAGTTGGAGACTTGGTTAATAGCTTTAATATTATGGCAGACAGGCTGGAGAAGAATATTGAAGAGTTGGAAGATACAGCAAGAAGACAGGAAGATTTTACGGCAGCTTTCGCTCACGAATTGAAAACTCCTTTGACTTCAATTATAGGCTATTCTGATATGATGCGTTCAATGGACCTTGAAAAAGAAGAGATTTCAGAATATTCCAATTATATATTTTTACAGGGAAAAAGACTGGAGAAGTTGTCATTTACTTTAATGGATTTGATTTCTCTTGATAAGCAGAAAATCGAATTTAACAGAATTAGTACAGAGAAAATGTTTAATGACATTGAAAAAACTGTAGAACAAATGCTTAGGGAACACAATATCAGGTTTAAAATGTCTGTTGAACCGGCTGTGATTGTTGGAAATGAGGATTTGCTTAAGTCCCTGTTTATGAATATTATCGATAATGGCAGAAAAGCCATTTCAGGTCAGGGAATAATTGCCCTTAAGGCTATAAAAACCGAAAAAGGATACACAGTTTTCATTCAGGACAATGGCTGTGGAATGGAGAAAAGTGAAATTAAAAAAATCACTGAAGCATTTTATATGATTGATAAGTCAAGAGCAAGAAAAGAGGGCGGTGCAGGCATAGGAATGTCCCTTTGCAAAAAGATTGTAAGCATACATAATGCTAAGTGGAGTGTTAGAAGTAAACCGGGAAAAGGTACGATAATAAGTATTGTTTTTCAGGAAGGACAGAACTAAATGAAGAAAAGAATATTACCTGTGGCAGTATTACTAATTGTGGCTTTGGCGGTTTTTCTGCCTCAATTATTATATTATTACAGTGATACAAGCTACTTAAATCAGGTTAAATATAGTGATAAGGATACAGGCAGTGTAAACCTTGAAATGGCATCAACGGCAAAGACTAAAACAATAGACCAGAAGTTAGAGGACCTTAACTCTATTATTACTGATAAAGAATATGCAAAAAAGAAAGTTGAAGTATTGTTTGATCCGTCAGAGAACGAATTGAAAACAATTAGAAAAAATGTAAAAAAGCAAATAAATTATTGGCTTGAGCTTTTTGGATGTAAAGAGTTAATATACAATAAAAAAATAATAAAACTGGTACCTAAAAATATTGTTATTCAAAAGTGTTACAGTATTGTTGGTGAAAGTGCTTCTTTCCCATATTTAGAGGCGACAGCAACATTAAGCAAGAGTCCAAAGATTATGGCAACCGTGTATTTGGACAATACGACCAACAAAATATATGAAATAAAAATCACGGGAGACAATGTGGAAAGTATACTTAGCTACGTTAAGCAGAACGCAGAGAAAAATAAGTTAACTCTTATTAATTTGGATACTTTTCAAAAAGAAATAATAGAGCAGCTATCAGACTACTATAATGGAATTTATGTAGAACCATATGAACAGGGTATTTATTATAATGAATTAGCTGACAAAGATAAAGAAACTAAAGGAATTGCCATAGTTGACAAAGATGAGAATTACATATGGCAGTGTGAAATAATAAGTGGACTTGTTTGGAGAGTAGAACTTGGCAAAAAAAGCATAGAAGTTGGAATAGACGGATTTGATAATGATTTTTATTAAAAAGTATAATAAAAATCCATAAAGAATTATTGATAATAAATTACTAAGATAAAAATTTTATGACGCAAACACGGCTGTTACAAAAATGATACATTTTAATCTTATACTACAACAGTAAAACGTTATGGGTATGAAAAATATATCGTAAGGTTGAGATGAAAAATTTAAAGCATAAAGTAAAAAGGCGCATGGAATTGAAATGCGCCTTTTTAAAATAATGTTATTTGCCTGTAGAACCAAATCCTCCAACACCACGAACTGTATCAGAAAGTTCATCAACCTGATTAAAATTAGCTGAAAGAAATGGTGTAATAACAACCTGTGCAATTCTTTCATTAGGTTCAATAGTCTTAGCCTTGTTTGAGTGATTATGAAGAGCAACAGTAAGTTCTCCACGGTAATCGGCATCAACAACACCAACCTTATTAGCAGGAGCAAGACCTCTCTTACATGAAAGACCACTTCTGGCATAAATCAAACCGGCATAACCTTCAGGAATCTCCATTGCAATACCAGTACCAATAAACTTAGTTTCACCGGCTTCAATAGTAACAGCTTCTTCAATGCAGGCATATAAATCAGCACCTGCGGCATACTCAGTTCCATAAGTAGGAATAGTAGCATTCTCCTTTAATTTTTTTACGTTAACATTAACAGCCATAACAAATCTCCTTTTATTGTAAATATAATGTAATCCAAATGGTATATTGCTCCATTGCGAGCAGAAATTTCTGCCTGCAATGGGTAAAAGATACCATTTTGATTACATTTCTTTTTCCCATAAAACAATGTTCCCGGTTTTTAATGTTTCAGGTATTCTAATTAAGCGCTGGTTCTCGGAACCACGAAATACCAGGTTTAAGTTCTTCTGCGCTTCGATGAATGGACCATCTACAAGAACATCTATATAGGAAAGAAGTTCTTTAGTTTCAGGACATTCGTTGTACATGTGTCCAATTATATCTTTTTCAAAGTCGTATCCTGTGAAACACCAGATATCTTTTTCGGGATATGTTTCTTTTATCTTTCGGGCAAGTGGAAGCAGCCCCTTCTGGTTAACAGGCTCCATTGGCTCACCACCTAGGAATGTAACTCCCTGATAAGCACCAAAAGACAAAGTATCTATAATGTAGTCAATGGTTTCCTGTGTAAAGGGCTGACCAAAGTTGAAATCCCAAGCCTGTTCATTGAAACATCCGGGACATCTGTGATTACAGCCACTTACAAAAAGAGAAACTCTGATACCGGGACCATTTGCCACATCAAATGTTTTTATTTCTGCATAGTTCATATTTTCTCCATTCCGTCACTTAAGTGACATAAAATTATGGCACATAGTATTAAGTTTATCAAATAAAATGAAAATAATAAAGTGATAAAGTTAAAATGTTTGAACCTATGATTTATTTATGTTAAAATGTGAATGAATTTTAGAAAACTAATTGTTAGAAATATTAAAAAATATAAGCAAATAGAATAATACAGACAAAATGTAAACAGATTGGAGCGAATAAATTGTCACATATTGATCAGAGTAAAATTAGAAATTTTTGTATTATAGCCCATATAGATCATGGTAAATCTACATTGGCTGACCGAATTATAGAAATGACAGGTCTTTTGACTAACAGAGAGATGCAGGCTCAGGTTCTTGATAACATGGAACTTGAAAGAGAAAGAGGTATTACTATTAAGTCTCAGGCCGTTAGAACTATTTACAAGGCTAAAGATGGAGAAGAGTATATTTTTAACCTTATTGATACACCGGGACACGTTGACTTTAACTATGAAGTTTCAAGAAGCCTTGCAGCCTGTGATGGGGCAGTGCTTGTAGTTGATGCGGCACAGGGAGTTGAGGCACAGACTTTGGCCAATGTATATTTGGCACTTGACCATGACCTGGAAGTATTCCCTGTTATTAATAAGATTGATTTGCCTTCAGCAGATCCTGACAGAGTTAAGGCAGAAATAGAGGACGTTATTGGTCTTGAAGCCCATGACGCACCACTTATTTCAGCCAAGACTGGTCTTAATTGTGAAGATGTTTTAGAGGCAATCGTTGAAAAAATTCCGGCACCGGAAGGAGATGCTAATGCACCACTTCAGGCTTTGATTTTTGATAGTTTATATGATGCATACAAGGGCGTTATTATTTTCTGTAGAATTAAAGAAGGAACAGTTAAGCCGGGTATGAATATTAAAATGATGGCAACAGGGGCAACAGCCAATGTTGTTGAAGTTGGTTATTTTGGTGCAGGTCAGTTTATTCCATGTGATGAACTTCCTGCAGGTATGGTTGGATATATTACTGCAAGTATAAAAAATGTGTCTGACACAAAAGTAGGTGACACAGTAACTGATGCAGATAATCCGGCAGACGCACCACTTCCCGGATATAAGGAAGTTAATCCTATGGTTTACTGTGGACTTTATCCTGCAGATGGAGCAAAATATCCTGACTTAAGAGATGCGTTGGAGAAGTTACAGCTTAACGATGCAGCATTAAAGTTTGAGCCTGAAACATCTATTGCTTTAGGTTTTGGTTTCAGATGTGGATTCTTAGGACTTCTACATTTGGAAATTATTCAGGAAAGACTTGAAAGAGAGTACAACCTTGACCTTGTAACAACAGCGCCAAGTGTTATTTACAAAATATATAAAGAAAATGGCGAAGTAATTGACCTTACAAACCCAACAAACCTTCCGGATCCAAGTGAGATTGAACATATGGAAGAACCTATTGTAAGTGCGGAAATTATGGTAACAACAGAGTTTATCGGTGCAATTATGGAGCTTTGTCAGCAGAGACGAGGACGATATATCAGTATGGAATATGTTGAAGGTTCAAGAGCATTGCTTAAATATGATATTCCATTAAATGAAATAATTTACGATTTCTTTGATGCCTTAAAATCACGTTCAAGAGGTTATGCATCTTTTGATTATGAATTAAAGGGCTACGAACAGGCTAAGCTTGTTAAGCTTGATATTTTGATTAACAAAGAGGAAGTGGATGCATTGTCATTTATCGTTCCTGAAGCGTCAGCTTACGAACGCGGTCGTAAGATGTGTGAAAAATTAAAAACTGAAATTCCAAGACAGTTATTTGAAGTTCCAATTCAGGCGGCAGTTGGCAGTAAGGTTATTGCAAGAGAGACAGTTAAGGCTATGCGTAAGGACGTTCTGGCAAAATGTTACGGCGGTGACATTTCACGAAAGAGAAAACTTCTTGAAAAACAGAAGGAAGGAAAGAAACGTATGCGTCAGGTTGGCAATGTGGAAATTCCACAGTCAGCATTTATGGCAGTATTAAAACTTGATGATGAATAAGTTTTGGAGTAGAAATAATGAATGGACTTGAAATTTATATTCACATACCTTTTTGCGTAAAAAAATGTGATTATTGCGATTTTCTGTCAGCACCGGCAGATTTGGAAACTAAAGAGAAATATGTTGAGGCATTAATTAATGAAATAAAGCTAAATAAGAATAAAATGTCAGAATATGTTGTGGACACTGTTTTTATTGGTGGAGGCACACCTTCACTTTTAGAAGAAAATCAGATTTCAAAAATTATGTCAGTTTTAAGAGATAATTGTAATATGTCTGAAAATCCTGAGATTACAATAGAGTGCAATCCGGGAACTATTACGGAAAGCAAGCTTTGGGAATATAAGAAAAGTGGAATTAACCGTATAAGTTTTGGTCTCCAAAGTGCCAATGACGAAGAACTGAAGTCCATTGGAAGAATCCATAATTATGCAGGATTTCTTGAAAGCTATAATTTGGCAAGAAAATGTGGCTTTGACAATATTAATGTGGACTTAATGAGCGCTTTGCCGGGACAGACTTTAAAAAGTTACGAGGAGACCCTTAACAAAGTAGTCCGCTTAGAGCCGGAGCATATTTCAGCTTATAGTCTTATAGTTGAAGAAAATACATTAATGTATTACAGAGTAAAAAAAGCTCAGATAAAAGGTATAAATATTCTTCCCGATGAAGAAAGTGAAAGAAAGATGTATTATCTTACAAATAATATTTTGCGTTCTAATGGATATAGAAAATACGAAATATCTAATTATAGCAAACCGGGGAAAGAATGTAAGCACAACATAGGTTATTGGCAGCGAAAAGAATATTTAGGTTTTGGCATTGGTGCGGCATCTTTGTATAAAGAGAATCGTTATAATAATATTTCAGATATAAATAAATATATTGAAGTATTAACTAACAATATCAAAGAGAATTCAATAAATAATGTGGGAAATTCCAGTGAAGTTGAAAATCAGGTTAATATTCTAAACAGTATAGTAAAAAATCTACAGCAGCTTACTGAACGGGACAGAATGGAAGAATTTATGTTCTTAGGGCTTCGAATGATGGAAGGTGTAAGCATGGAAAAGTTTGAACGGTATTTTGGGAAGCCTTATATGGAAGTCTACGGAAAAGTTCAGAAAAAAATGGAAGATAAAAGATTTCTTATAAATGACAATGGTTACGTTAAGCTTACAGAGTTTGGTATAGATTTAAGCAATTATGTAATGTCAGAATTTTTGTTTTAAAAATATATTAAATTGTGGCAGCACCAGGCAGGTGACAATTCGAGTAATTAACAGTTTGATGTTTTACATTTCAATAATATAAAAAGAACAACTGATTTCAAAAAATGAATCGGTTGTTCTTTTTTCTTAATTATTTTTAGTCAACAATTGTGTTAAGCCAAATATCTTTTTTCACCATTATAAATCCTATTAATGCCTTAATACCTTCAAGCATATTTACAAGGAAGAATATTCCAACAATGTGTATGGCGGTAAATTTTGTAAGACACATTGCAACAGGTACATTTACAAGGCAGACAAAACAACTGTCGAATAGAAATGTAATTATAGTTTTTCCACCACTTCTCAAAATGAAATATTCAGAATTTGACAGCGATATAAATGGTGTTGCAGCAGCTACAGCCCATATAAATTTTGTGGCAAGTTTGCGTATTTCGTCGGTTGTATTATAGAAATGTGGAAATACAGGTCCAAGTAGGCCAAGAATTATAATCATGCCAAATGATATTAAAAGTGAAAAAGCAGCCATTCGTGTAGCAGTCACTTTGGCCTCTTTCAGTTTTCCGGCACCTAGTAGTTGGCCTACAACAATAGCAATAGTTGTTCCCATTGTAACAAAAATACAATTAGAAATATTTCCAATAGTATTGCAAATATTTAGGCCTCCTACAGTGGCAAGACCTTTAGTGGACAAAGCCTGTGTTTGCAATGTAAGACCACCTGCCCATAAAAATTCGTTAAGCATGAGAGGGGCACCGGTTACAATTATTTTCTTAACAAGAGACCCCGGAACCTTAAGAGTTCTGTAGCAATGTTTAATAAAAGGATAATCATTTGAATGTATATGAGTATAAATTACAAGATAACCACATTCAACAAAACGAGAAATAACAGTGGCGATGGCTGCACCAACAACGCCCATGGCAGGAAATCCTAATTTTCCAAAAATAAATATGTAATTGAGAACTATATCAAATACTACAGCCAAAACTCCGGCTTTCATAGGAACAACAGTCTGTCCGGATTCTTTAAGAGTAGTGTTGTAGCAGTTAGAAATAACAAAAGGTGCAATTCCAATAACCATTATGTAAAGATAGTTTTTTGCATAATTGAATGTTTCCTGAATATTTCCTGAACTGCTTCCTTCGTGAAGAAACATATTAATTAGCGGTTCATGAAGAAAAATCATAACAGAAATAGAAATAGCAATAATTGTAATGCCAATAAGAATCTTCATTCTAAAAACATTACGAACACCATTGTGATTCTTTTGTCCAAAATACTGGGCTGAAAAAAGTCCTGCTCCGGACATTCCTCCAAATACTAAAAGATTAAAAACAAAAAACAACTGATTTATAATTGCAACACCTGACATCTGATTGGTTCCAAGCTGTCCTACCATAATATTGTCAGCCATACTAACCAGATTAGTAAGAAGATTCTGGATAATAATGGGGATGGCAATTGTAAGGGTCATTTTGTAAAAATTTTTATCGCCAAAATATTTATCTTTAAATGATAAAACAGATTCATTCATATTGTTAACTCTCCTTTATAATTAGTACAAAATATATTGATTTTTACTTTGTGCTGAAACACTATTATGCTACGGATTTGAAAAGAATTCAATAGCCTATTGACGTATACGATACAAGCAAGTACAATAAAAACACTTAAAGGTGAAGAGGTAAAATATAATGATTAAATTTATGGTAGACTCAGGTTCAGACTATGATGTAAATGAAGCAAAAGAAAAAGGAATTGCATTTGTTCCTTTGTCAATTACTTTTGATAATGATACATATAAAGATGGAATTGAAATAAGCAGAAGTGAATTCTATAAGAGAATGAGGGAGGAAGATATTTTCCCTAAGACAGCTCAGCCATCACCACAGGCATTTCTTGATGTTTTCGAGGAGGCTAAGGCTAATGGAGACCAGATAATAGGTGTTATGCTTTCAGGTGGAATAAGTGGAACGTATCAGAGTGCCAATATTGCAAAAGATATGGCTGAATATGACGGAATCCATCTTATAGATTCAAAAACAGCAGTATATGCTATAAAGATAATGGTAGATTACGGAATACAGTTAAGAGATGAAGGAAAAACTGTAGATGAAATTGTAGAGGCATTGGAAGAATTAAAATCAAGAATATCAATTAACCTTGCAATTGACAATCTTGAAAATTTATACAAAGGTGGACGACTTACAAAGATGCAAGCAGGTTTTGGTAATTTTGCAAAGCTTAAGCCGGTTATTTCAATTCCGGAAGGAACGTTAATTGTAAAAGGTAAGTTTATCGGCAGAAAGAAAGCCATTGCAGGACTTGTTAGTTATATAGAAGGAATGGACTTAGATGAAAGATTTCCAATTTATGGAATTTATTCAGACGGAACAGAGAATCTTGATAACTTTGTAAAGAAAGTTGAAGAAAAAGGAATTAAGTTTAAGGAATGTTATCAGATAGGACCTACAATAGGAACTCATGTTGGACCTGAAACATTTGGATTTATAGCAGTAGAAAAAGCAAAGAATTAGTTAATAAATGTTGGAATAGCAATGACGATGAAAGCTATAATAAAAATATAATAACCACAATGAAAAGAACTGTTAAGTTGGCAGAGTTCAAGTGCCAGAGTAACAGTTCTTTTTCTTATACAGATTAGAAATCCCCCCCCAATTGATTGCACGGATTGCTACGTGTTATGCAATCGCGTACAAAGAAAGTTCACAAATTATTTACAAAACTTTTTTTAGAAAAATGTTGACAAAGCGGTTGAGGAGTGGTAACTTTAACACAGATAAAATATTAGCACTCAAATTAAACGAGTGCTAACAGAAAGAGAAAGGAGATGCCATGGAACTTAATGAGAGAAAAGAAAAAATATTAGACGCTGTTATTAGGAACTATCTTGAGACAGGCGAACCGGTAGGTTCCAGAACCATTTCCAAATATACAGATTTAAATTTAAGCTCAGCAACAATTAGAAATGAAATGTCAGACCTTGAAGAGTTAGGCTACATAGTTCAGCCACATACATCGGCAGGAAGAATTCCAACTGATAAAGGTTACAGATTTTATGTAGACAATATTCTTAAAGACAGGATGGCAGAGCTTGATGAGAGAGAGAAGAAAGTTACTGAAAAGGAAGATTTACTTATTCAGAAAGTTGATAAGGTTGAAACCTTATTACAGAATATGGCGAAGATGTTAGCAACTAATACTAATTACGCCACAATGGTTTCCACACCGAAAGCACAGACTAACAGAATTAAGTTCGTACAGCTTTCAGTTTTGGAAGAAAAGAGTCTTCTTTGTACGGTAGTTTCAGATAAGAACCATGTGGTTAACAAAATTGTCAAAGTCAGCAAGGATGTTAACCAGGAAATAGTAGTCAGATTAAATGTAGCTCTTAATACAGTCCTTGCAGGATTATCAATTGAAGAAATTAATTTAGGAGTTATGACTACACTGGCATCACAGGCAGGAGAGTTTGAATCAGTTGTAAGCGAGGTTTTGAAAGCAATAACGGAAGCAATTGCAACAGAGGAGCAGATGAAGATTTATACTTCAGGTGCAACCAACATTTTCAAATATCCTGAATTAAGTGATAAAGAAAGAGCAAGCCAGTTACTTACTACATTAGAAGAAAAGTCTCAGCTTACCGAATTAATTAATGAAGGAGATGAGAAAACAGGTATTCAGGTCTATATTGGAAGTGAAAGTCCTGTACAGTCTATGAAAGATTGCAGTGTTGTAACTGCAACATACGAATTGGAAGATGGTTTCAAGGGAACAATAGGAATCATCGGACCGAAGAGAATGGACTACGAGAAAGTAGTAGATGCTTTAAGAAATGTGAAAGAACAACTAAGCGATACATTTAAGGATGAACATTTATAGCAAAGCTTAGTTAGACAATAGAATAAGAAAGAAAGGAAAGTCCAATGGAAAAAGAAAAAGAAACTTTGGATGAAAACATTACCGAAGAAACTAATAATGAAGTTAAAGATAATGAAGCTGAAAACACAAAGGCTGAAAATATTGAGACAGAAGAAACTGTAGAAGAAGCTAATGAACAGGAAGCTGAAGATACAGAAACTTCTGAAAAATCTGAAGATACTAAAAAGAAGTTTTTCAAAAAGAAAGATAAGAAAGACAAAAAGGATCAGCAGATTGAAGAATTAAATGATAAATATCAAAGACTTTTTGCAGAGTTTCAGAATTACAGAAACAGAAGCGAAAAGGAAAAAACAGCAATGTACGAAGTAGGAGCTAAGGCAATCATAGAAAAAATTTTACCGGTTGTTGATAACTTTGAAAGAGGCGTTGCAGCTCTTAGTGAAGAGGATTTGGATTCACCTGTAGGTCAGGGAATGAATCTTATCTATAAACAGATGACAGCAGCTCTTGAAGATATGGGAGTTACAGTTATCGAAGCTGAAGGAAAGGAATTTGATCCTGAACTTCACAATGCAGTAATGCATGAGGACAACGAGGAACTTGGAGAAAACATGGTATCCCAGGAATTACAGAAAGGATACAAATACAGAGATTCAGTTGTCCGTCACAGTATGGTAAAGGTTGCTAACTAATTAACAACATACCATTTCAAATAAAGATATTAACAAGTTTTTAGATTATATAGGAGGAAACAATCATGGGAAAGATTATTGGTATTGATTTAGGAACAACAAATTCATGTGTAGCAGTAATGGAAGGTGGAGAACCTACAGTAATAGCAAACGCTGAAGGATTCAGAACAACTCCATCAGTAGTAGCATTTAAGAAAGATGGTCAGAGATTAGTTGGTGATAACGCTAAACGTCAGGCTGTAACAAATGCTGAAGGTACAGTTTCATCAATTAAAAGACATATGGGTACAGATTATAAAGTAACAATTGATGGTAAGAGTTATACACCACAGGCTATTTCAGCTATGATTCTTCAGAAATTAAAAGCTGATGCAGAAGCTTATCTTGGTGAAAAAGTAACAGAAGCAGTTATTACTGTACCTGCTTACTTTAACGATGCACAGAGACAGGCAACAAAAGATGCAGGTAAGATTGCAGGTCTTGATGTAAAGAGAATTATCAACGAGCCAACAGCAGCAGCTTTAGCTTATGGTCTTGATAATGAAAACGAACAGAAGATTATGGTATACGATTTAGGTGGTGGTACATTTGATGTATCTGTTATCGAAATCGGTGATGGCGTTATCGAAGTACTTGCAACATCAGGTGATAACAGACTTGGTGGTGATGACTTTGATAAGAAGATTATGGACTATATGGTAGCAGACTTTAAGGGCAAGACAGGTATCGACCTTTCAAACGATAAGATGGCTATGGAAAGAGTTAAAGCTGAAGCAGAAGATGCTAAGAAGAAACTTTCATCAGCAACTCAGGTCGAAATCAGCATTCCTTTCATTACAGCAAATGAACAGGGACCACAGCATCTTAATATGACACTTACAAAGGCTAAATTCGATGAATTAACAAGAGACCTTGTTGAAAGAACAGCAGTTCCTGTACAGAATGCATTAAAGGATGCAGGAATTACAGCAGCAGAATTAAGCAAGGTATTATTAGTAGGTGGTTCAACACGTATCCCTGCTGTACAGGATAAAGTAAAACAGTTAACAGGTCATGAACCATCAAAGAAGATGAATCCTGATGAATGTGTAGCACTTGGTGCTTCTATCCAGGGTGGTAAATTAGCAGGTGATGCAGGTGCCGGCGAAATCCTTCTTCTTGATGTAACTCCACTTTCATTATCAATTGAAACAATGGGTGGTATTGCTACAAGACTTATTGAAAGAAATACAACTATTCCTACAAAGAAGAGTCAGATCTTCTCAACAGCTGCAGATAACCAGACAGCAGTAGATATTAACGTAGTACAGGGTGAAAGACAGTTTGCTAGAGACAACAAGAGCCTTGGACAGTTTAGATTAGATGGTATCCCTCCAGCAAGAAGAGGTGTTCCACAGATTGAAGTAACATTTGATATTGATGCAAACGGTATCGTTAATGTTTCAGCTAAGGATTTAGGAACAGGAAAAGAACAGCACATTACAATTACAGCAGGTTCAAATATGTCAGATGAAGATATCGATAAGGCAGTAAAAGAAGCAGCTGAATACGAAGCACAGGATAAGAAACGTAAAGAAGGAATCGATGCTAAGAACGAAGCTGATGCTATGGTATCACAGACAGAACAGGCTATGAATGAAGCAGGCGACAAGCTTGATCCTAACGACAAGCAGGAAGTTCAGGCAGACCTTGATGCATTAAAGGCTACAATCGCAGGAATTGGCGAAGAAGTTACAGATGCTCAGATTGAAGAACTTAAGGCTGGAAAAGAAAAATTAATGAACAGTGCACAGAAATTATTTGCTAAGATGTATGAACAGACACAGGGAGCAGGAGCTCAGGGTGCAGGTCCAGACATGGGTGCTCAGGGTGCCGGAAATGCAAATGATGATGTTGTAGATGGTGAATTTACAGAAGTATAATAAATGATGCAACATGCATGTGAAAATCCCGCCCGAGTTATCCCGGACGGGTTTTCACACGCAAGTAAGTCTTAGTTGTTTAGGAGGCAGGCTATGGCAGATAAAAGAGATTACTATGAGGTACTGGGTGTAGACAAAAACGCAGACAGTGCCACAATTAAAAAAGCATATAGAAAATTAGCCAAAAAATATCATCCGGATGCAAACCCGGGAGATGAAGAAGCAGCTTCAAAGTTTAAGGAAGCATCAGAGGCATACGCAGTTTTAAGTGATGACAGTAAGAGAAAGCAGTATGACCAGTTCGGTCACGCAGCTTTTGACGGCTCAGGCGGCGCAGGTGGATTTGACTTTAACGGAGCAGATTTTAGCGATATATTTGGTGGATTTGGAGATATATTTGGTGACATATTTGGTGGCGGAAGCAGAAGAAGTTCAAGAGCCAACAATGGTCCAATGCGTGGTGTAGATGTTAGAGTTGGTATAACAATCAACTTTAATGAAGCAGTTTTCGGCTGCAAGAAAGAAGTTACAATCAACTTTAAGGAAACATGTAGTAAATGTAATGGTACAGGTGCAAAACCTGGAACATCTCCTGAAAAATGTTCAAAATGTGGTGGACGTGGACAGTACGTTAGCCAGCAGCAGACACTTTTCGGAACAATGCAGTCAGTAACAACTTGTCCTGATTGTAATGGTACAGGTAAAGTAATTAAAGAGAAATGTCCTGACTGCTATGGCGCAGGATATATTTCAAAGAAGAAGAAAGTTTCTGTTGATATTCCTGCAGGCATTGATGACAGACAGAGTATTAGAATTACAGGACAGGGTGAACCGGGACGTAATGGAGGTCCAAGAGGTGACTTATTAGTTGATATTAGAGTAAGACCAAGTAATGAATTTGAACGTCACGGAATGGATATATATACAACTACATCAATTTCATTTGCTCAGGCTGCTTTAGGTGGCGACATCAGAGTAAAAACAATTGATGGAGATGTTAAATTTAACATAAAACCGGGAACACAGACAGGAACAAGAATCAGATTAAAAGGCAAAGGTGTATGCCACGTACGTAACAACTCAATGAGAGGAGACCAGTACTCAACACTTGTTGTAAAAGTACCTACAAAACTTACATCAGAACAGAAGGAATTAATCAAAAAATTTGATGCAGTTTCAGGTAACACTTTAAATGAATTTGGTGAAGACAAACATGAAACAGCAGAAGATAAAATAAAGAAATTCTTCAAAAAATAATAGAAAAAAATACCCCATATAACGGAAAGGCAGAGATTATACAAATCAAAACCTTAGCCGGTATAAGGGGTATTTTTATTTATTTTCCATTCTTTTTAATTCCGGTAATATTGTGCATAGCATTGTAATAAAGCACATACTTCCACCGATTACATTAGAAATAGGTTCTGCAAGAAAAACCCCATTAGAGCCCATATTAAATAAATATGGGAATATGTAAGTTAAAGGAACAACAATAACAACTTTTCTAAGCAAAGAAAAGAAAATAGCATGTTTCTTCTTGTTAAGTGATTTGAAAAATGTCTGACCAATATACTGCAAATCCATAAAAATAAAAGCTGCAAAATAAAGTTTCAGCGCAGGAACAGCATCAGCTATAAGAGCGCTGTCAGAACTGAAAATCTGAATGAGAAAATGTGGTGCAACAATAATCAAAGTCCACATAATCGCAGTATATCCAAGAATCAGGCAGCCCATTACAACTCCCGCCTTTCTTACACGACCGGGGAGATTAGCTCCATAATTATAACTTAAGATAGGAGATGACCCTTCGTTAATTGCATAAATAGGAGTTTCAACCATCTGTCTAACGCTTGAAACAATAGTCATAACCGAAATATAAACATCCCCACCTGTAACAGAAAGAACATTATTGCAGCAGATAGAAACAAGACTATTAGTAACCTGCATAATAAAACCGGCAGTTCCAAGACTAACAATATTCTTGGCGTACTCAACACAACCTGTTATTTCATTTAAGTGCAAAAGTCTTATTTTTAACTCAGATTTACATCTTAGAAAGAAAATAACAAAAGAAGCAGACAAAATTTGCGAAATAACGGTAGCAATAGCAGCTCCACTAATACCAAGTCCCAAAACAAAAATAAAAATAGGGTCTAAAATAAAATTGGCAATGGCACCAATTGCAACAGAAAGCATGCCTGTTGTGGCATAGCCCTGTGCATTAATAAAAGGATTCATTCCTGTAGAAATCATGGAAGGAAGAGTGCCCAGCATAAAAATAGTCATATATGGATAAGCATAACTCAATGCATTGTCAGATGCCCCAAACAAAACAAGAATAGGCTTTGCAAAAACAATCCCAACAATAGTTAAAACAACAGCTCCCACGCAAACCATAGAAAAAGAAGTATTCATAATACGGTTAGCCTTCTTAGAGTCACCCATACCACGACTAATGGAAAAAAGAGGAGCACCGCCACTTCCAAACAAATTACTGCAGGCAGTTACAATAGTTATAATAGGAAAACAAAGTCCCACCGCACCAAGAGCTGCGGTACCAACATCAGGAATACGGGCAATATAAATTCTATCAACAATATTATATAAAAGACTTAAAATCTGAGCCACCAACATAGGAATGGCAGCATTAAGAATATTGCCGGCAACATTGCCATTATCAAAATCAATTCTTTTCAATCATTTAATCTCCTTTTTATAAAGTAACAACTAGATATAATTTTTGGGTGTATTTTGGAATACTTTATAGCGCAAAATTGCAAAATCCTGCCTATTGTTTACTTATATAAAATATTCCGAAATATATCAAAATTGTATATGAGTTGTTTTTATTATATATCGAAAATTTGAAATTACAAAATGTGGGAAAAAGAAAATTTGCGTATTAGATGTTTATATGTTATGATAAATCAGTTAAAAAGGGTTCAGGAAATGGAGCGTTTATATGAAGTGGAATAAGTATAAATTAAAGACAACTACTCAGGCAGAGGATTTTGTCAGTGGCGTTTTGATGGAACTTGGAATCAGTGGTATTCAGGTTGAAGATAATGTGCAGATTAGTCAGGAAGATAAGGAGAAGCAGTTTATTGATTATTTGGCTGACCTTCCTGAAGATGACGGAACTGCATATATTAGTTTTTATACAGAGGAAGATGATAATGCAGAGCAGCTTCTCGATCAGTTAAGAGAGAAGTTAAAGGAAGCTAAGAGCTTTATTAATGTGGGCGAAGGCAGTATTGAAAAAAGTACAACTGAAGATGTTGACTGGGTTAACAATTGGAAGAAGTATTTTAAGTCTTTTACTGTTGGAGAGTTTTTTATTAAGCCTACTTGGGAAGAAGTAGATGAAGAGCATAAGGGTATGAAGATGATTGAAATTGATCCGGGCACTGCTTTTGGAACAGGTAAGCATGACACAACACAGCTTTGTATTAAGCAGCTTGTGGAATATGTCAAGGATGGTGACAAGGTTCTTGATTTAGGTTGCGGAAGTGGTATTTTGTCAATTGTGGCAAAGAAGTTAAATGCTTCAAAGGTTGATATGACCGACATTGATCCTGCGGCAATTGAGGCTGTTTATGATAATTTTAAGGTAAATAAGCTTTCTATGGATAATGTGAAAGTTGAAGCAGGCAATGTTTTGGAAGATGAAAAAATGCAGGCTGAGTTTGAGGCAGAGCAGTACGATATTGTTGTTGCAAATATTCTTGCAGATGTAATTATTCCAATTGCAGGTATTGTGGATAGATTTTTAAAGCCAGGCGGAGTATTTATTTCATCAGGTATTATTTATATGAAAGAGGAAGAGGTTAAAGATGCAATTAATAATAATAGTAATCTTCAGCTTTCAAAAGTAGTAAATCAGGGTGACTGGCGCGCCATTATGGCAATTAAGAAATAGGTAAGAGTGAAATAAGATGTATAGATTTTTTGTTAAAAAAGACCAGATACAGGAAGACGCAGTTATAATTATAGGTTCAGATGTTAATCATATAAAAAACGTTCTCAGAATGAAGAAGGGCGAAACCATTCTTATAAGCGACGGAGAAGACAGGGAATATGTTTGTACAATAGATGAACTTGAAAATGAACAGGTGCGGGCAAAAATAGAAGACGTAAATGGAGTGGCAAAGGAACTTCCAATTAAGGTTACTCTTTTTCAGGCATTGCCTAAAGGGGACAAAATGGAAACGGTTATCCAGAAGATGATTGAACTTGGAGCATACGAAATAGTTCCTGTATCCACTAAGAGATGCATAGTTAAGCTTGATAATAAGAAAGCTGTTTCTAAAACAAAACGTTGGAATTCAATTGCTGAAAGTGCGGCTAAGCAGTCTAAGAGAGGAATTATTCCAAAAGTTTCAATGCCTGTAACATACAAAGAGGCACTTAAAATGGCAGAAGCTATGGATATGGTACTTATTCCATACGAAAATGCAGAAAATATGGCTCATACAAGACAGGTTGTAAGTCAGATTAAGACGGGCATGACCGTTGGAATATTTATTGGACCTGAAGGTGGTTTTGCAGAGGAAGAAGTAGAACAGGCAATAAATACCGGAGCTTATGACATTACCCTTGGCAAAAGAATTTTAAGAACAGAGACAGCCGGAATGGCATTAATGTCAGTTTTAATGTTTGAAACAGAAGAGTAAAACAAAAATAATTAAAGTTATGTAAATAATTGATAGTTAAATATAGAGGTTAAAATGGAAGCATATTTTGATAATTCGGCTACAACCATAGTTACAGATTCAGTAAAAGACATTGTTGTAAAAACAATGACAGAGGATTTTGGAAATCCATCAGCTATGCATATGGTTGGAGTTAAGGCTGAAAAATATATTAAAGAAGCACAGGAAAATATAGCAAAAATATTAAAAGTTGATCCAAAGGAGATTTTCTTTACATCAGGTGGAACAGAGTCAAATAATATGGCTATTATTGGAACAGCAATGGCGAACAAACGTAAAGGTAACAAAATCATAACAACATCAGTTGAACATTCATCTGTTCTTGCAACAATGAAATATTTGGAAGAACAGGGCTTTGAAGTTATTTATTTGCCTGTTGACAGATATGGCGTTGTACAGATGGAAGCCTTGGAAAAAGAAATGACAGAAGATACTATCTTAGTTTCAACAATGTATGTAAATAATGAAGTTGGAGCAATTGAGCCGGTAGGAGAAATCGGTCAGTATATTAAGAAAGTAAATCCTTCTGTGGTTTATCACGTAGATGCAATTCAGGCATTTGGCAAGTTGGAAATTAAACCAAGAAGAGATAATATAGACCTTCTTACAGTTAGTGGACATAAGATTCACGGACCAAAGGGAAGCGGATTTATTTATATTAAAAAGAATACAAAGATTAACCCCATTATTTTTGGTGGCGGTCAGCAGATGGGCTTTAGATCCGGAACAGAAAACGTGCCGGGTATAGCAGGAATCGGTCAGGCATCAAAGGATTGTTATGACAACTTAGAGCATAACGTTGAAATTATGACTAATTTAAAGGACAAGTTAATTGACAGCCTTGAAGCAATAGAAGGTGTAACTGTAAACAGCAGAAAGGGCAATCTTGGGGCACCTCATATTGTAAGTGCAAGTTTTAAGGGGGTCAGAAGCGAAGTACTTCTTCATGCGTTAGAAGACAAGGGTGTATACATTTCTGCAGGAAGTGCATGCTCATCTAACAGACCTGCCGTAAGCTCAACACTTAAGGCTATGGGAATTGACAAGGACCTTTTGGAATCAACAGTAAGATTTAGTTTTTGTGAATTTAACACAGAGGAAGAAGTTGACTATGCAGTTGGAGAAATAAAGCAATTATTGCCTATTTTGAGAAAATATGTGCGTAGATAAATAACATAAAAATTAGTACAATTTATTTTGGAGGAGAAAGATGTTTAAATCATTTTTGATTAAATACGCTGAAATTGGCGTAAAAGGTAAAAACAGATATCTTTTCGAAAATGCTTTGGTAGATAATGCCAAAAGAGCATTAGATAAGATTGACGGAAACTTTAAGGTAACAAAAGAAAACGGAAGAATTTATGCAATAGCAGAAGGTGATTATGATTTTGATGAGGCTGTAGATGCATTACAGCACGTTTTCGGTATTGTTGGAATCTGTCCAATGGTTCAGATTGAAGACAATGGTTTTGATGATTTGGCAGAACAGGTTATTAAATACATTGATGAAACATACCCTGACAAAAACTTTACATTTAAGGTTATGGCAAGAAGAGCAAGAAAGAATTATCCAATGGATTCAATGAAGATTAACGCAGAATTAGGTGGAAGAATCTTAGATGCTTTTGAAGGTGTAAAGGTTGATGTTCATAATCCTGATGTTGAAATTAATGTTGAAATCAGAAATCACATTAATATTTATTCAAAGATTATTCCGGGACCAGGTGGTATGCCAGTAGGAACAGCAGGAAAGGCGATGTTGCTTTTATCAGGTGGTATTGACAGCCCTGTAGCAGGCTGGATGACAGCTAAGAGAGGCGTTGTGGTTGATGCAGTTTACTTCCACGCACCACCATACACATCAGAAAGAGCAAAACAGAAAGTTGTGGATTTAGCTAAGTTAGTATCAAAATATTCAGGTCCAATGAGACTTTATGTTGTAAACTTTACAGAAATTCAGATGTATATATATGACAAGTGCCCTCATGATGAATTAACAATTATTATGAGAAGATATATGATGAAGATTGCAGAATATTTTGCAAACAAGGAAAAGGCACAGGGACTTATTACAGGCGAATCGATTGGTCAGGTTGCAAGCCAGACAATGCAGAGTCTTGCAGCAACTAACGAAGTATGTACAATGCCTGTATTCAGACCGGTTATTGCTTTTGATAAGCAGGAGATTGTTGATATTTCATTAAAAATCGGAACATATGAAACATCAATTCTTCCATACGAAGACTGTTGTACAACATTTGTTGCAAAGCACCCTGTAACAAAACCTAACATTAATGTGATTAAAAACTCAGAAAAACATTTGGCAGAAGAAATCGACAGAATGTTTGAGGATGCTGTAAAAACAGCAGAAGTTATAGAGATTGGTTAGAAATCCATTACTGTGTAAGCACAGATGATATTAAAAAATTTGATATTGTAATAAAAAAGCAGGTTTACTTAAATGTAAACCTGCTAATAAAATCAAAATAAATAAAAATACTTATTTAGGAATAGAAGAAATTATACTTCGTATTTCTTAATAACTTCCATAATTTCAGCATTATCTTCATCACCATGAATATTTAAATTAATAGGCTTTGAAAGATCAAGACTGAAGATTCCCATAATTGATTTTGCATCAATAACATAACGACCTGATACTAAGTCGAAATCGCTATCAAATTTTGTAATATCATTGACAAAAGATTTAACCTTATCAATTGATCCTAAGTTGATTGTAACTGTTTTCATATATCAATACCTCTCTTAATCTTTATATGTAAAATGATAACACGGATTGAATCTTTGTCAATGTGTATAAATGCCCAAAAATATTTGCAAAAATCAGTTAATTTTTATAAAGGAGAAAAAATATGAGAAAAGCTGCACTTCACAATCTTGGATGTAAAGTAAATTCATACGAGACAGAAGCAATGACTCAATTGCTTAAAAAAGCAGGTTATGAAATCGTATCATTCCAGGATCAGGCAGACGTTTATATTATAAATACATGCTCTGTTACAAATATGGCAGACAGAAAATCAAGACAGATGCTTCATAAGGCTAAGAAGCAAAATCCTAATGCAGTAGTAGTGGCCACAGGCTGTTATGTGCAGACTGCAACTGAAAAAGTGGCACAGGATCTTTCAATAGATTTAGTTGTAGGAAATAACAGAAAAAAAGACATTGTGGAAATTCTTAATGAATATTATGCAGAAAAAGAAGCCGGAGAACAGGTTAAAGAAGAATATGTAATTGACATTAACCACACAGATGAATACGAAGATTTGGAAATTTCAACAGTAACAGAACATACAAGAGCCCACTTGAAAATTCAGGATGGATGTAACAATTTCTGTTCATATTGCATAATTCCATATGCAAGGGGAAGAATAAGAAGCAGAACAATGGAAAGCATAAAAGCTGAACTTGAAAGACTTTCAGCTTCAGGTTTTAAGGAAATAGTTTTAACAGGAATTAACTTAAGTTGCTATGATGACAATGGCAAAAAGTTAATAGATGTTATAGAAATGGCAGACAATGTTAATGGAATTGAAAGAATCCGTTTAGGTTCACTTGATCCGGAAGTTGTAACAGAAGATTTTGTGGAAAGACTGGGCAAGGTTAAAAAGATTTGTCCGCATTTTCATTTTTCACTTCAAAGTGGATGCGACAAAACATTAAAAGCCATGAATCGACATTATACTTCAGATGAATACTATGAAAAGTGTCAGTTAATTAGAAAGTATATTGATAATCCTGCTTTTACAACAGATGTTATTGTGGGATTTCCGGGAGAAACAGAGGAAGACTACATTAGTTCAAGAGAGTTTGTAAAGAAGGTTAAGTTTGCAGAATTACATGTTTTTAAATATTCAAAGAGAGATGGCACTGTGGCAGCAAAAATGCCAAATCAGATAGATGAAAAAATAAAAACATTAAGAAGTGAAGACTTAATCAAAACAGGAGAAGAACTTACAAAAGAGTTTAGACAGGCTAAAATAGGTCAAGATACCACAGTATTGTTTGAAGAAAAAATCCTACTGGATAACAAGGAATATTGGGTTGGACATACAGTTGATTATATTAAAATTGCAGTGCCCGAAAAGGAAAATCTTGAAGGACAAATACGAAAAGTAAATGTTAAAGATTTTTTAACTAACGAAATAATGCTTGCCACTATGTAAGTTTTATATTAAAATTAGTGGTAAAGAAAGCCTACTTGATAGGTAAAAAAAGGACGTGATAAGATGAGCGATTTAGGAAATACACAATTTTTCAGAGTTCCACAGGAACAGAAATTAGGAGTAGAGGAGATTCTCGAAAAGGTTTATGAAGCCTTAGCTGAAAAAGGATATAATCCTGTAAATCAGATTGTTGGTTATATTATGTCAGGGGATCCAACTTACATAACAAGCTATAAGAATGCAAGAAGCCTGATTATGAAAGTGGAACGTGATGAACTTATTGAAGAAACAGTAAAGTATTACATTAACCATAAGTTGAAATAAAGGTGGTATAAAACAGCATAAGAATAACATAAAATTAAACTTATCAGGCGGAAATATGGGAAAGCGATTAAGTAATATGTGGTTTTGGAATGGTATTATAGCTAACATTGTAAGCAATAATCCTATTGAAATCACGAATATCCCGGCTGATAAGTTTTTGATGCTTTTATATACCACAGTATAAAAATCAAAATGGAAAATAAAATGGAAAATGGAATGAGAATTTTAGGACTTGATTTTGGCTCTAAGACGGTTGGAGTTGCAGTTACGGATCCTTTAGGATATACAGCTCAGGGAGTTGAGATTATAAGAAGGGATTCTCCAAACAAGTTACGAAAGACATTAGCAAGAATAGAGCAGTTAGTAGAACAATACAATATAGAGAAGATTGTACTTGGTTATCCTGTCATGCTTAGTGGTACGGAAGGTGAAAGAGTTAAAAAGACCAAAGAGTTTGGCACAATGCTTGAGAGAAGAACAGGTCTTGAAATAGTCTTTCAGGATGAAAGACTTACAACTGTGGAAGCCTACGAGATTATGGATGAAGCAGGCATAAAGAAACAGGACAGGTATAAGTATGTGGATCAGATTGCGGCCACAATTATTTTGGAAGATTATATTAATAGGATTGAAAAGAACACATAAGATCAAAAAGATATAGCTATTATTATAACGATAGGAACTGTGTAGTAAATAGGATTAAAGAATATGGAGAGATTTATTTAATGGAAGAAAAGATTGTTTTAACAGATGATGAAGGTAATGAAGTTGAAATGTACGTTGTTGAAGAAACAAGAATTAACAACGTTAACTATATCCTTGTAACAGAGGAAGGGGATGAAGAGGAAGAAATTGCACATATTTTAAAAGATGTATCAGATGAAAATGATGAAGAAGCAATATATGAGATGGTAGAAGACGATTCTGAATTAGATTATATCGGAAGAATTTTTTCAGAACTACTTGAAGATATTGATATAGAGCGATAAAATAGAAAAATATTAAGTAAAATCGTTTCAATCATAGAAAATGTGATAGTTTGTAAATCCGGGGATGACTATGTGTTTAGAAAATTGTGATGATTTTATAGTTAGCAAGGTATTATGAGTATAAGAAAAGAAGAACGTGAATAGAGATTTAGGAGGAAAAATAAAAAATATGAGTGATAGTTCAAGAATAAAGGTTATTCCATTGGGAGGACTGGAACAGATCGGAATGAACATGACTGCATTTGAGTATAATGACGGAATTATTGTAGTTGACTGCGGTTTGTCATTTCCTGATGATGAAATGTTAGGAATTGACTGTGTAATACCTGATATTACATTTTTACTTGAAAATAAAGATAAGGTTAAAGGGTTCGTTATAACACATGGTCACGAGGACCACATTGGTGCTCTGCCATATGTTTTAAAAGAGATTAACGTACCTATTTATGCAACAAAGTTAACAATGGGCATTATTGAAGGAAAGCTTTCAGAGCATGACCTTTTAAGTGTTGTAAAACGTAAGGTTGTTAAGTTTGGACAAAGCATACATTTAGGTGACTTCAGAATTGAATTTATTAGAACTAACCATAGTATTGCAGATGCAGCAGCACTTGCAATCCACACACCTGTAGGTGTAATTGTTCATACAGGTGACTTTAAGGTAGATTACACACCTGTTTTTGGTGATGCAATTAACTTATGCAGATTTAGCGAATTAGGAAAGAAAGGTGTTTTGGCCTTAATGTGTGACAGTACTAACGTATTAAGACCGGGATTTACACCATCTGAAAGAAAGGTAGGAAAGACTTTCGACCATATTTTTTCAGAAAATACTAAAAGCAGAATTATTATTGCCACATTTGCATCTAATGTGGACAGAGTACAGCAGATTATTAACACAGCCTGCAAATATAACAGAAAGGTTATAGTTGAAGGCCGTAGTATGGTAAATATTATTTCTGTTGCAAGAGAGATGGATTATCTTAAGATTCCTGACAATACATTAATTAGTATTGAAGAAATGAAGAATTATACAGATGATCAGCTTGTACTTATTACAACAGGAAGTCAGGGTGAATCAATGGCAGCACTTTCAAGAATGGCTGCATCAATTCACAGAAAGGTACAGATTAAACCGGGAGATACAATTGTATTTAGTTCAACACCAATTCCGGGAAATGAGAAAGCTGTATCAAAGGTTATTAATGAACTTTATATGAAGGGTGCAAATGTTATTTTTAATGAAACTCACGTTTCAGGACATGCGTGTCAGGAAGAAATTAAGTTAATGTATTCATTAATTAAACCTAAGTATTCTATACCTGTTCATGGTGAATACAGACATTTAATGGAACATGGAAAGTTAGCACAGTCAATGGGTATTCCTAAGGAGAATGTTTTTCTTATGGAATCAGGTGATGTGTTAAGTATTGGAAAAGAAAATGCCAAGGTAGTAGGAAAGGTTCCCGCAGGTTCAGTTCTTGTGGACGGACTTGGAGTAGGTGACGTAGGAAATATTGTTTTACGTGACAGACAGAACCTTGCTGAAAACGGAATTATAATAGTAGTATTAACACTTGAAAAATACACAAATCAGATATTGGCAGGACCTGACATTGTAACAAGAGGATTTGTTTATGTTAGGGAATCAGAGAACTTAATCGAAAATGCAAAAGTTGTGGTAACTGAGGCATTGGAAGAATGTTTAAGCAGAAGAAATGCTGACTGGGGCAAGATTAAGATGGTAGTAAAAGACAGCCTTGGTGAATATATTTGGAAAACAATGAAGAGAAATCCTATGATTTTACCAATTATCATGGAAGTTGAATAATAAAGAACATCGCTTTGTAAGTGAGTGAAATGGAGATTTACATGGATAATAGAAAGACCTCACAGGGATTTGCAAAATTTTCAATAAAAACATTGGTTTATGTTGTAATGATAGTTGTTGCCATTGTCTGTGCCACAACGGCATATAGTTTTGGCTCACAGATTTTTAGCAATGAAGGTGTGGATCCAAAGCCGGGAACGGATATGACATTTACTGTTGATGAGGGAACTTCAATAGAAAGTTTTGGAAAAACATTAGAGGAGTTTAATGTTATAAAAAGTTCAAGAGTTTTTACGGTTCAGTCATATCTTTATGAAGTAAGAAAAATAAAGGCAGGAACATATTCTTTTAATACATCTCAGAGCAATGAGGAGATTTTTAAGATTATAAATGCCGGTCCGGAAGAGGACAAGAAAGAAACGGAAACAACTACGAAATCAAAGGGAGAATAGTGTGATAGTAGATGAGAGAATAGTCACTTACATGCATTCACTTGAAAAACCAAATAATAATGTGTTGGAAGAAATTGAACAGCAGGCTCATATTGACGGAGTTCCGATTATCAGAAAGGAAATGGAAAGCTTCTTGAGAGTAATGCTTACAATAACAAAACCAAAAAGAATTTTAGAGCTGGGTACTGCAGTTGGGTACTCAGCCATTTTAATGAGTGAAGCAATTGAAAAGGACGCAAGTATTATAACAATTGAAAACTACGAAAAGAGAATTGTTCAGGCAAGGGATAATTTCAAAAAAGCAGATAAGGAAGATGTTATTACAATGCTTGAAGGAGATGCCATGGAAATTATGCCCGGCCTTGAAGGAGACAGCTTTGACTTTGTTTTTATGGATGCGGCAAAGGCACAGTATATTCATTTTTTACCTGAAGTTATGCGCTTAATGAAGAAGGGGGCTGTTCTTATAACAGACAATGTTTTGCAGGAAGGGGATATTATCCAGTCTAAGTACGTTGTGAGAAGACGTGACAGAACAATTCACAAGCGTATGCGTGAATATTTGGAAGTAGTAAAGAATCATCCTGAACTTGAAACAACTATTGTTCCAATAGGTGATGGAATAACAATATCAGTGAAGAAATAATATTTGAAAAAAGATATTATATACAAGATACTATTTTGATAGATGAATAATGAGGAAAGGATTTAAAGATGAAAAAACCTGAATTATTAGTTCCTGCAAGCAGTTTGGAAGTTTTAAAAACTGCTGTGAGATATGGAGCAGATGCTGTATATATAGGTGGTGAAGTTTTTGGCTTAAGAGCAAAAGCTAAGAATTTTTCATTGGAAGAGATGAAAGAAGGGGTGGAATTTGCCCACAGATATAACGTAAAAGTGTATGTTACAGCCAATATTTTGGCTCATAACAGTGATATTGAACCGGTTAAGGCATATTTCAATGACTTGAAAAAAGTAAAGCCGGATGCGCTTATTATTGCTGATCCTGCTATTTTTACAATTGCAAAGGAAATGTTGCCTGACATGGAACTTCATATAAGCACACAGGCTAACAATACTAACTATGGAACATACAATTTCTGGCATTCACTAGGTGCAAAGAGAGTTGTGTCAGCAAGAGAACTTTCAATTAGCGAAATAAAAGATATTAGAAATCATATTCCGGATGATTTGGAAATTGAAACTTTTGTACATGGTGCAATGTGTATTTCATATTCAGGAAGATGCCTTTTAAGTAGTTTTATGGCGGGAAGAGATGCAAATAAAGGTGCTTGCACTCATCCTTGCAGATGGAAATATGCAGTAGTGGAAGAATCAAGACCGGGCCAATATATGCCTGTAGAAGAAAATGAGCGCGGAACATACATTTTCAACTCAAAGGATTTATGCATGATTGACCATATTCCTGAACTTGTGGACGCAGGAATTGACAGCTTCAAAATAGAAGGAAGAATGAAGACAGCTCTTTATGTGGCAACAGTTGCCAGAACATACAGAATGGCAATTGATGATTATTTTGAAAATCCAAAGAAGTACGAAGAAAACATTCCAAAATACAAAACACTAATTTCACAGTGTACTTACAGACAGTACACAACAGGATTTTTCTTTGGAAAACCTGATGAAACAACACAGATATATGATTGTAACGTTTATGAACGAGATTATGTATATCTTGGAATATCAGGGGAACCTTTGGAAGATGGAAGTTTTGTAATTGAGCAGAAAAACAAATTCTGCGTAGGTGATAAAATCGAAATAATGAAAGCTGACGGAAGAGATATTGAAGCTAATGTAATATCGATTACAGATCAGGATGGAGTGGCAATGGAAAGTTGTCCGCATCCAAAGCAGATTATTACAATAAAGCTTGACCAGGTACCGGAGGCCGGAGACATACTTAGAATGAAAGCAGAATAAATGTTAATATAAAAAGACTTGGAGAGAACTTAGATAAGTAACTTTTCAAGTTTTTTTCTTTTTAGAGTACAGGCACAAAGAAGTCAGGTAAAGCATAAACTAGATTAAGTATGTCGAAAGGTATCCGGCTTGAAAACTTTTTTGGAACCTCTTACCCCTGATGAAGAAAAGATTTATATCGAAAAAATGAGGCTTGGGGATAAAAAAGCTAAGGACATACTGATTGAGAGGAATTTAAGACTTGTTGCCCATGTTGTAAAAAAATATTATGATGAGAACAGGGAAAACCAGGATCTTATTTCCATTGGAATAGTTGGACTTATAAAAGCTGTTAACACATATAATCCTGACAAGGGGAATCGCCTTGTAACTTACGCCGCAAAGTGCATAGAAAACGAACTTCTAATGATGCTTAGAGCGGAAAAAAAGAGAAGCAAGGATGTGTCATTAAACGAGCCTATTGGAACGGACAAAGAGGGAAATACCATAAGCCTTATAGATGTGGTTGAAAATGATGAAATGGATACGCTTGAACAAATAGAAAAAGCCGAGAATATCAGCCTTGTTCAGAAATATGTGGCACAGATTTTAAATGAAAGAGAAAAAGAAATAATTGTCTGGAGGTACGGATTGGATGGCAAGAAGCCAATGACTCAGAAAAAGGTTGGGGAAAAACTTGGCATATCAAGAAGCTATGTAAGCAGAATAGAAAAAAGAGCTTTAGAAAAATTAAAAAAAGCTCTTGATAATTCATATAGAATGTGATAAAACTACATTACAAATGAAACACTTAAAACAAAATGCAACATAAACTGGCTTCAGAAAAAGAAATAAAGAAAAATAGTCAGAAAATATGTTAGATTTTGTTAAAAAACAAAACTAAATATATAATCAAAATACTAAAGGAAAGCGGGGGGACTTATATGGTATGTAAGATAAAATGTGCCGCAATAACCGGAATTGACACCCAACCTGTTATTGTGGAAACAGACGTATGTAATGGCCTGCCATCTTTTGATATGGTAGGCCTTTTAGCATCCAATATTAAAGAATCCAGAGAACGTGTTAGAACAGCAATTAAGAATTCAGGTTTTATGATACCGCCTAAACGAATTACAATAAATTTTTCGCCGGCTAATATTAGAAAGACGGGAACCTATTTTGACCTGCCTGTGGCAGTATCCATACTTATGTCAATGGGACTGATTAACTGCACAGTAGATGACAAAATGTTCATAGGAGAATTAAGCCTTAACGGGGACATTGTAAAGATTAACGGAGTGTTGCCACTGGCGCTGTCAGCGATGGAACAGGGGATTAAGAAGTGCTATGTTCCAATTGAAAACGTAGGCGAATGCGATTTTATAAAAGACTTGGAAATAATCGGGGTAGAGAATCTTAATCAACTGGTAATGATTTTGACAACTAATATGAAACCGCCTGAAATAAAAATCATTCCACAGGAAACAGAAGATTACAAATACGATTTTAAAAATATAAAAGGACAGATTCAGGCAAGGAAAGCATCGGAAATAGCGGCGGCAGGAATGCACAATATGTTAATGATGGGAAGTCCGGGAGTAGGAAAATCCATTATAGCAAAAACAATGCCATCCATACTTCCTGATATGACATTGGAAGAGCAAATAGAAATATCAAAAATACAAAGTGTGGCAGGAAATCTTTCGGGAAGCCTTGTGAAGACCAGACCTGTGAGAAGTCCACATCACACGGCAACAGTTTCAGCAATGATTGGAGGTGGATTTAATCCTAAACCCGGGGAGATTACACAGGCGCACGGGGGAATACTTTTTCTTGACGAATTGCCTGAATTCTCAAGGCAGGTAATTGAAACATTACGACAACCATTGGAGGATGAGAAGATTATTGTTTCGAGAAGTGGGGGCACATATGAATTTCCTGCTAAATTTATTTTGATAGGGGCAATGAATCCCTGCAAATGTGGTTACTACCCTGACATGAACAAATGTACTTGCACAGAGCAGGAAGTAAAGAAATATATGGAAAAAATAAGCGGTCCGCTAATAGACCGAATAGACTTGTGCGTGCATATGAATCAGGTTACATATTTTCAATTGGAAAAAGAAGAACAGCCGGAAGATTCTTTAACCATCAAAGAAAGAGTAAATAGGGCTGTTCAGATTCAGCGTGAAAGGTATGCCAATGAGAAGTTTAAGTTTAACAGTCAGCTTTCAGGCGAAAACATAAAGAAATACTGCAAGCTTAACAAAGAAGAACAGCATTTAATGGAAAAAATATATACTACAATGGATTTAAGTATAAGAGCTTATGACAAAATCATAAAAGTGGCTAGAACAATAGCAGATTTAAAACAACACGAAAAAATACAACAGGGGGATATAGCTGAGGCTGTAAGTTACAGACCGGTGCTTTTCAAATAAATATGGATAATACAAATAAAAACATAAATCAAAATGCAAATACAAATGAAAATAAAAAAATAAACAATAAAAGAGGCAGTGAATACAAAGAACAGCTGGAAAAATTAAAGGACAAAAACTACGTAAAGGAATTAGAAAAACAGGGCATAAAAGTTGTATCAGTAAATGACAGGGATTACCCGGCTAAGTTGTTGCCTTATGATCATAGACCGGAATATTTATTTTATAAAGGAAGACTGCCTGACATGGACAAGCCTGTAGTGGCAATGGTAGGGGCAAGAGCGTGCTCTAATTATGGAAGAAAAATGGCAAGAGCATTGGCAAGAGAGCTGTCGGAAAACGGAGTTCAGATTATAAGCGGAATGGCAAGAGGCATAGACACATATAGTCAGATAGGAGCTTTGGAAGGTGGAACGCCAACATTTGCAGTACTTGGAAGTGGTGTGGATGTTTGCTATCCAACAGAAAACATAGAACTTTATAATGATATTTTAAAAAATGGTGGAATAATTTCTGAGTATCCTCCGGGGACAGGACCAATAGCCTGGCATTTTCCTCTTAGAAATAGAATTATAAGCGGACTTTCGGACAAGATTATAGTAGTTGAGGCAAGAGAGAAAAGTGGTTCCCTGATTACCGTAGAATGGGCATTGGAACAGGGGAAAGACGTAATGGCAGTACCGGGTAGAGTGGGCGAAAAATTAAGCGATGGATGCAACCGTCTCATAAGGGCAGGAGCAGGCATAATTACAGGTGCTAACGACGTGCTAAATGACATACAATATAGTGGTTCAAAAAACGAAAATGAGAAAAAACAAAAAGAAAAAGGTCTTGAAAAAGATTTAGCCTTGTTGTATAGTGGGTTACGTTTACAGCCGAAAAATATTTATGAACTGATGAATGAAACAGGTTTTAAGTATGAAGAACTTACAGGTATGCTGCTAAAACTTCAGTTAATGGGACTGGTAGAGCAGCCATCAGAAAATTATTATTCAAAGGCTTAACGACAACAGCGAAAATATTTTAAGGAGATGTTTATGGCAAAATATCTTGTGATTGTGGAATCACCGGCTAAAGTTAAGACTATTAAAAAGTTTTTGGGCTCTAACTATGAAGTAGTTGCTTCAAATGGACACGTTAGAGATCTTCCTAAAAGTACAATGGGAATAGACATGGAAAATGACTACGAACCAAAGTATATTACAATTAGGGGAAAGGGAGACAAGTTGGCAGAACTTCGTCGCTATGCAAAAAAAGCAGACAAAGTATATTTGGCAACTGACCCGGACCGTGAGGGAGAAGCAATTTCATGGCACTTATCAATAGCCTTGAAATTAGATCCAAAGAAGACTTACAGAATTACTTTTAATGAAATTACAAAGCAGGCAGTAAAAGAGTCATTAAAACATCCAAGAGATATAGAAATGGGATTAGTTGATGCCCAGCAGGCAAGAAGAGTATTAGACAGAATGGTGGGATATAGCATTAGTCCGCTATTATGGATGAAGATTAAAAGAGGTTTAAGTGCAGGACGAGTTCAGTCTGTAGCATTAAAAATGCTCTGTGACAGAGAAGATGAAATAAACGCATTTATTCCAAAAGAATATTGGGATATGGATGCAGTATTAAAGCACAAAAATAAAGAATTTACAGTAAGCTTTTATGGCGACAACAAAGGTAAATTAGAAATTACCGGAAAAGAACAGTTAGACGGAATTGTTAAGGAATTAAAAGACGGTGAGTTTACTGTTAAGGACATTAAAAAGGGAAGCAGAACAAGAAAAGCACCTATACCTTTTACAACAAGTACATTGCAACAGGAAGCTTCAAAGGCGCTTAACTTTTCAACACAGAAGACAATGAGAATAGCTCAGCAGTTGTATGAGGGTGTTGACATTAAGGGCAGAGGAACAATAGGTCTTATAACATATTTGAGAACTGATTCCACAAGAGTATCAGAAACAGCAGAAGTTCAGGTAAAGGAATTTATCGAAAGCAAATATGGCGATTCATATATGGCTAAAGAGATTAATTCAAAGAAGTCAAACAAGAAGATTCAGGATGCTCACGAAGCAATCAGACCTACAGATGTAAACTTAATGCCTGAAGAAGTAAAAGACCAGCTTCCAAGAGATTTATTTAGATTATATCAGCTTATCTGGAGAAGATTTGTTGCAAGCCGTATGGAAAATTCAGTTTACGAAACAACTAACGTAAAAGTTAATGCAGGAAAGTATATTTTTAATGCATCAACATCAAAACTTGATTTTGACGGTTTTATGAAAGTCTATACAGACAGTGATAATGAGAAAGTTGTTACAAACAACACCATTGCAAAGCTTGAAAAAGATTCAAAACTTGAATTTGAAAAGTTTGAAGAAAATCAGCACTTTACACAGCCACCTGCACATTTTACGGAAGCAGCACTTGTAAAGGCAATGGAAGAACAGGGTATTGGACGACCAAGCACTTATGCTCCGACTATTACAACAATTATTGCAAGACGTTATGTAACAAGAGAAAAGAAAAATCTTTATGTTACAGAGTTAGGTGAAGCAGTAAACAATGTAATGAAAACAGAGTTTAGTGTTATTGTAGACACACAGTTTACAGCTAACATGGAATCACTTCTTGATGCAGTTGAAGAAGGTACAATAGAATGGAAGACAGTTATCAGAAACTTCTATCCTGACTTAAAAGAACAGGTAGAAAATGCTGAAAAGAACTTAGAAAAGATTGACATTGCAGATGAAGAATCTGATGAAATCTGTGAAGAATGTGGAAGACGTATGGTAATTAAATACGGCCCACATGGTAAGTTCCTTGCCTGTCCGGGATTCCCTGAATGTAGAAATACAAAACCATACTTAGAAAAGATTGGCGTTCCTTGTCCAAAGTGTGGAAAGGATGTATTACTTAAGAAAACCAAGAAGGGCAGAAGATATTATGGTTGTATAGATAACCCTGAATGTGATTTTATGTCATGGCAGAAACCTTCTGCAGAAAAGTGTCCACAGTGTGGAGGCTATATGGTTGAAAAAGGTAACAAGCTTGCATGTGCAGATCCACAGTGTGGTTATGTTACAGAACTTAAGAAAGAAAAGCAGGCTAACTAAAAAACAATATGACAACATAGTAAAAGAATGTTGTGGAAAAATTGTGTGAAAGTCTGAATGAGAATTTTATAAAAAACATAATTTATACGAAAGAAAGCAGTTGCATACTGCTTTTTTTTGTGTTATGATATTTGAGTTGCATTAAGCACATCTGTGGAGAGTCAGACCGGTGCCCACGCTCGGGGTTGTCTGATTTGGTGAAGCAGATGGAAGGCATGATATATGCCGGGTTAACAACCGGAACAGTATCAATAATTAATTTTTAAAAAACCAGGAGGTATAAGAATGAGCGTTATTTCAATGAAACAGTTATTAGAAGCAGGTGTTCATTTCGGACATCAGACAAGAAGATGGAACCCTAAAATGGCAGAATACATCTACACAGAAAGAAATGGTATCTACATCATCGACTTACAGAAGTCAGTAGGTAAAGTAGATGAAGCTTACAAGGCAGTTTCAGATATCGCAGCAGAAGGCGGTACAATTCTTTTCGTTGGTACAAAGAAACAGGCTCAGGAAGCTGTTCAGACAGAAGCTGAAAGATGTGGAATGTACTACGTTAACGAAAGATGGCTTGGAGGTATGCTTACAAACTTCAAGACTATCCAGTCAAGAATTAAGAGATTAAAAGACATCGAAAAGATGGCTGAAGATGGAACATTTGATGTTCTTCCTAAGAAAGAAGTTGTTAACATCAAGAAGGAATGGGACAAGCTTGAAAAGAACCTTGGCGGTATCAAGGACATGAAGAGAATCCCAGATGCTATCTTTGTAGTAGATCCTAAGAAGGAAAAAATCTGTGTTCAGGAAGCACATTCACTTGGAATTACATTAATAGGTATTGCAGATACAAACTGTGACCCAGAAGAATTAGACTATGTTATCCCAGGTAACGATGATGCTATCAGAGCAGTAAAACTTATCGTTTCTAAGATGGCTGATGCTGTTATCGAAGCAAACCAGGGTGAAGAAATGGTAGCTGAAGATGCAGCTGAAGAAGCAACAGAAGAATAAGATATAGTTTTTAGGAGGATATAATTATGACAATCACAGCAGCAATGGTAAAAGAATTAAGAGAATTAACAGGCGCTGGTGTTATGGCTTGTAAGAAAGCTTTAGTAGAAACAGATGGAGATCAGGAAGCAGCTATCGAAATCTTAAGAAAAAAAGGCGAAGCTACAGCAGTTAAGAAATCAGGAAGAATTGCAGCAGAAGGTGTTGTATTTACAGCAGTAAAAGACGGCAAGGCAGCAATCGTTGAAGTTAACTCAGAAACAGACTTCGTTGCTAAGAACGAAAAATTCCAGACATTCGTATCAAACGTTGCAAATCAGATTCTTGATTCTGATGCAGCAGACATGGACGCATTCATGGCTGAACCATGGGCACTTGATACAACAAAGACAGTTAAAGACGAATTAGTTTCACAGATCGCAGTAATCGGTGAAAACATGAATATCAGAAGATTCAAGAAGATTGAATCAGACGGAGTTCTTGCTTCATACATCCACGCTGGTGGAAAGATTGGTGTATTAGTTGACGCTGATGCTCCAGCAAACGATACAGTTGTAGCAGCAATTAAGACAGTAGCTATGCAGATTGCAGCTATGAGCCCTCAGTACGTTAGCAGAGAAGACATCTCAGATGAAGAACTTGCTAAGATGAGAGAAATCACAATTGACAGTGCTTTAAATGATGTATCATCACTTCCAAAGCCAATCCAGAAGGATATCTTCGCTGAAGCATTTGCTTCAGATGCATTAAATGCTGAAGACAAAGCTGTATTAGAAGAAAAGCAGAATGACAAGTATTTATTCAACTTCCTTTCAAAAGAAGCAATCGCTGCATTAGCTGCAATTGCAATGAGCAAGAAGGAAGCAATTATGACTAACAAGATTTTCAACGGCTTAGTTGAAGGTCGTATTTCAAAGCAGTTAAAAGAAGTATGTCTTCTTGATCAGACATACGTTATGGCTGCAGACGGAAAGCAGACAGTAAAAGCATACTTAGCTGAAGTTTCAAAAGAAGTTGGTGCTACAGTTGCACTTAAGAGCTTCGTAAGATTTGAAACAGGCGAAGGTATTGAAAAGAAAGAAGAAGACTTCGCTGCAGAAGTAGCAAAACAGATGAAATAAATCGTAAGTTATCATAACTTGATTTTATAAAAAAGAATTCTATTTTATAACGGGTGAAAACCCACATTATAGAGGAGAAAATCCCTTAAATGTACTATTTTTAGTATGTTTGAGGGATTTTTTTGGCTCTTTGTCAAGAGTGGGAATAAAAAAATTATAAAAATATCAAATAGAAAAACAAAAAACACAAAAAATATGTTTGACTTCTCGAAGTGAATCTTTCAAATTAAAATTGATAGAATGATGTATATATGGTAAAATAACTATAGTTAAATATCTAATTGGACAAAAAAGAATTCGAATGAAAAAACACTGGTAAAGTAGTGGATTTAATGAAGAGGTAGCGCATATGTCAGTATCATATAATGGATTATGGAAACTATTGATTGATAAAAATATGAAGAAGATTGATTTGACAAATAATCTCGGTATAAGTAGTAGTACAGTTGCCAAAATGACAAAGGGTGAGAAGGTATCTATGAATATTCTGGAAAAAATTTGTGATGAATTAGATTGTGATTTTGGAGATCTTATCCACTATGAAAAGAATAAAGATGGTGGAAAGGATGAATTATAAAATATAGCACAGGATTAACGTCAAACTTGCTTTGGCTACAAATACTGGTATGAAAAAGCGTATAGAAGTGTTGTTAAAGATAAAGAATTGCAAGTTTAAGTTTTGAAAGAAATTGAATTAATAAAGATATAAGCAGGAGGTTTGACGATTGAAAGATAATATTTTAGAAGAATTAAATCTTAAAGAAGATCATGATCGAGAATGCAAGCTGGCAACCGGTGGACTTCCGGAAAGTATATGGGAAACATATTCTTCCTTTGCGAATACCAATGGTGGAACTATTCTTCTTGGAATAAAAGAACATAGAGATTCATTTACTGTGGAAGGTTTGACGGAAAAGCAAATCATCAAGTATCAGAAGGATTTCTGGAGTACACTGAATGATAGAAACAAGGTGTCAAAGAATATCCTGTTGAATCATCATGTTAATCTGGTTACTGTAGGAGATAAGAAGATTCTTAGAATTGATATTCCTGCGGCAGATAGACATGATAAGCCGGTATATATCGGAACGAATCCGATGAAGGGCACATATAAAAGAGATTATGAGGGCGATTTCCTATGCACAGAGGAAGCAGTAAGAGCAATGTTTGCGGATCAGAGAGATGTGTCAGGAGACATTGAAGTGATTGATGAAATGGGATTAGATGTGCTGAATCAGGATACGATTAAAGGTTATCGTATTATATTTGAGCAGCTTCATAGTGGACATCCTTGGAATGCATTAGAGAATGATGAGTTTCTGATGAAATTAAGAGCAGTGTCGAAGAATAAGAATGGTTCATTATCCCCAACGATAGCAGGACTTCTGTTCTTTGGAGAAGCATATCACATTACAGAGATTTTTCCTAATTACTTTTTGGATTATCGGGAAGAATGTGATGATAAAGTAATTCGTTGGTTGTTCCGTACATATTCTAATGAAGGTGATTGGAGTGGAAATATATATGATTTCTTCTGCAAGGTACGTACACGAATGGATGATGAAGTGGCAGTTCCATTTGCCAACCGCAGAGATGGATATCGTGTAGATAGAGTGGATGTTCATGATGCCTTAGAGGAGGCTTTAGCAAATGCTCTGGCACATGCCAATTATTACGGCAGACGAGGGATTCTTGTTGTAAAAAAAGGAAAAGAACTTACCATATCGAACCCAGGAACAATCCGAGTAACAAAAGAGGAATTTTACGCAGGTGGCAATAGTGATCCACGAAATCCCAATATCCTCAAGATGTTTGGTTTTGTCAATGTAGGTGAGCGTGCCGGAAGTGGTGTTGATAAGATTATGACTGCATGGAAAGAGCAGAACTGGAAGAAGCCGGAGTTTGATTTTTCAGAGCGTTCAGATAGAGTGACATTAAAACTGGAAGTAGGACAGGTTGTTTATATTCCGGGTGCTGCTGATATTAGAAATGAAAATACAGACCAAGCGGAACCGAAGCCAATGTCGAAAGAAGAAAAGATATTGGATTATATCAGACAGAATGGAAGTATTTCAACGAAGAAAGTTATGGATTTATGTAATTATAAGTCTAGAACAGGAGCAAGAAATTTGTTAGAGAAGTTAATGAATTCTGGGAAGATTAAAAAAGTAGGAGAAAATACAAATACTATTTATACAATCTCTGAATGAAAGTCTGATACCCAGCTATGCTGGGGAGAATAGTGTAAGTGTAAATGGTGAGGATTTCAATGAAAAAATCCTATGTTATATTGAGAATGTTATCGCAAGAAAGACTTAAACATAGGAGTTGGTTTAAACATGCAAATAGACAATAGTAGCGTATCAAAACACAGATGAATTGGTGGTTGATAACTTAGATATAGTGGTCACTCACTGGTTATTCTTATTTGTAAGTGACCAGTAAATGGTTACTAGTGCTCGATAAGTGACCAGTAATGACCACCTATCGGACAATTAAAACAAAGATAGCACCAAGTAAATTTACAAAGCTAAACAATGATCAGCAAGTATCGTTAGATATATTAGCAAGAATATGTTTAGAGTTGAATTGTGTTTTCGATGATATTGTAGAGATTGAAAAATAGACGAAAGCGAGGATTAAAAGTGGCAGATAAGAATAATGCAAATATAGGATTTGAAAAACAAATATGGGATGCAGCATGTGTATTATGGGGACATATTCCAGCAGCAGAATACAGAAAGGTAATTATTGGCTTAATTTTCTTAAGATATATATCAGCGGCTTTTGATAAAAGATATAGAGAACTTGTAGATGAAGGTGATGGATTTGAAGATGATATAGATGCATATACAATGGAAAATGTATTTTTTGTTCCAGAGGAAGCTAGGTGGTCAACGATAGCAGAGGCAGCACACAAAGAAGAGATTGGAATAGTTATTGATAATGCAATGAAGGCAATAGAGGCAGATAATAAGACTCTAAAAGATGTTCTTCCTAAGAATTATGCAAGCCCGGATTTAGATAAAAGAGTATTGGGAGATGTAGTTGATATATTTACTAATAGTATTGATATGTCAGATACAGAGATTAATGAGGATTTATTAGGAAGAACTTATGAATATTGTATTGCACAGTTTGCAGAAAAAGAAGGCACGAGCGGTGGAGAATTTTATACACCTTCTAGTATTGTAAAAACATTAGTTGAAATATTAAAGCCATATGAAAATTGCCGAGTATATGATCCATGTTGTGGTTCAGGAGGCATGTTTGTTCAGAGTGCAAAGTTTATTAAGGCTCATAATGGAAAAAGAGGAGCGATATCTGTATATGGTCAGGAGGCCAATGCAGATACATGGAAAATGGCAAAAATGAATATGGCAATCAGGGGAATAGATGCAAATCTAGGTTCATATCAGGCAGATACATTTACAAATGATTGGCATAAGACATTAAAAGCAGATTTTATACTTGCTAATCCACCTTTTAACTATCATCCATGGAATCAGGAAAGACTTATAGAGGATCCACGTTGGAAATATGGATTACCACCAGCTGGAAATGCCAACTATGCTTGGATTCAGCACATGATACATCATCTTGCACCAAACGGAAAGATAGGACTTGTTCTTGCTAATGGTGCATTATCAACACAGACAAGTGGAGAAGGAGAAATACGAAAAAATATAATTGAAGATGACAAAATTGAAGGAATTATTGCAATGCCTACACAACTTTTTTATAGTGTGACAATTCCAGTTACATTGTGGTTTATTTCTAATAATAAAAAACAAAAAGGCAAAACTTTATTTATAGATGCTAGAAATATGGGACATATGGTTGACAGAAAACATAGAGATTTATCAGATGGAACAGTTAATCCTGAAGATAATGACATAAAAGTACTTGCGGATACATTTGAAGCATTTCAGAACGGCACATTGGAAGAGAAAAAAGGATTTTGTGCTATAGCAACAACTGAGGATATTGCAAAGCAGGATTATATTCTTACGCCAGGTAGATATGTAGGTATTGAAGAGCAGGAAGACGATGGTGAACCATTTGAAGAAAAGATGGGAAGACTTACGTCAGAGTTGTCTGATATGTTTGCTAAGTCCCATGAATTGGAAGATGAGATAAGAAAGAAATTGGGGGCGATTGGGTATGAAATATAAGTTAAAAGATATAGCTAAAATTAAATATGGAAAAAATCAAAAGAAGGTTGTATTCCTTAATGGAAATATACCAATTTATGGAACAGGAGGTTTAATGGGATATGCTAAAGAATCACTTTATGAAAAACCATCTGTGTTAATTGGTAGAAAAGGAACAATTAATAAAGTACGTTATGTAACACACCCATTTTGGACAGTAGACACTTTATTCTATACTATAATTGATGAAAAAATAATTAGACCACATTATTTTTATTATTTGATGACACAGATTAATTTATTACAGCTAAACGAAGGAACAACTATTCCTAGTTTAAGAACAGAAACGCTGAATAGAATAGAATTAGAAGTTCCATCTTTGGAAAAACAGGATGAAATACTCTCATGTGTAGAACCAATAGAACAAAAGATTGAATTGAATCAAAAGATAAACAATAATTTAGAGCAGCAAGCTCAGGCAATATTTGATAATATGTTCCCTAATATTTCAAATGGTTCTTATGCCATTGGTGACTACATTACGCCCAAGCGTGGAAAAAGTTTGCTTTCTAAAAATGCGATTTTTGGCGATGTACCTGTAATTGCCGGAGGATTAGAACCCTCTACCTATCACAATGTTGCAAATACTCAATCGCCTGTACTTGCAATTTCAGCATCAGGTGCTAATGCAGGATATGTAAGCTTATGGAATATCCCTATTTGGTCGTCCGACTCATCTTATATTGACAGTTCAATGACAGATGATGTTTATTTTTGGTATGTGCTTCTAAAAAAACGTCAAAAAGAAATATTCGATGCTCAAACGGGTTCGGCTCAACCGCACATTTACCCTCAGCACATTGCTTCTATGTCCGTATCAAATTTAGATATTGAAGAAGTACATAGTTACACATCAATTGTTACACCAATTTTTAAAAAAATAGGACATCACAAAGAAGAAAATACAAGATTAGCTTCACTTCGTGATACTCTTTTACCAAAGCTAATGTCCGGCGAGCTTGATGTCTCAGACATCAAACTCTAAGCCGCTAATAGACTCGAAAACTGCTTCGCAGTTTCCTCGTTACCGTCTCTGTCAGACACCTTGTCATCCGTATGCAAGCATCCGTCTGGCTTCGGTATCTGTCTACGCTGCTTCGCAGCTATCCGTGCGTTGCACGGATGAGGCTCTAAATTATTGTTTATTTTCATAAAAAGTTTTTTGCTACATTTTGGAGGTAATAA
>OGNW01000113.1_pt1 | contig 80374 bp, 73 predicted proteins | sample 1573591 | NCBI WGS metagenome assembly OGNW01 (sample SAMEA2581894, study PRJEB24529) | metagenome | biome: Human gut stool | place: China | collected 2011
TATTGAGTAATATTTCATATTATCACCTCAATAGTATTATATCATAATCTTTAAATAATTTATAGATTTTTATATAAAATTATATATTATTTATAACAGCTTTAAGCCTTCATTTATTAAGTTTTATCTTTATCAACTAAAAAATAATTTGTGTAAAAATCCTAACAGATTAAACCCTTCTGTTACTTCTTCTGTCGTTACCATATCTACACTACCAACAACATTTCCCTGATATAATAAATCAACTGTTCCCACTTTAGCACCTTGTTTTAATGGAGCATCTATATATGCTGGTAAATTCATTTTCCAGGAAAAATCATCTACATTATCTGTATCCATGACTAAATAAGTAAAAGGCTGTATAGGTTTTACTGTAGTCTTATAATTAGTGCTATTATGCGTATATATACTAGAAATTAATTTCTGTTCATCAACAGTTTTCATTTCTTTTATATGTTTAAATCCATAATCCAATAAAGCTCTGCCCTCAACAAAACGAGCTCTACTATCTGATGTTTTCAATACTACGGCAATAAGTGTAACACCATTTTTTTGTGCAGAAGCTACTAAACAGCCACCAGCAGCATCAGTATATCCAGTTTTTATACCAGTTACATCATCATAATTCCACAATAAACGATTTGTACTACCATAAATATCTTTTCGTTCCGCTGGATTTACCCACTGTATCTCTTGTTCTTTTGTTGATACTATCTTACGGAATTTTTCATTTTGATATGCATATCTTGCAATCTTAGCTAAATCTCTAGCCGTCGTATAATGATTTGGGTCTGTCAATCCATGAGGATTATTAAAATGTGTATTAGTAGCGCCAATTTCTTTTGCTTTATCATTCATCATTTGCACAAAAGTTTCTAGGGAACCTTTTCCTACATAATAAGCAATAGCAGCGGCACCATCATTACCAGAAGCTAGCATTGTAGCTTGCAACAGTTCTGACATTTTTATTTTATCGCCTTCATTTATATAAATGGCAGACCCTTCTACACCTACAGCGCGTTTATCAACTTCAACAATGTCATCATCATTTGCATTTTCCAGTCCAAGTATGCAAGTCATCATCTTAGTCGTACTTGCAGGCATTGCCTTAGCGTCTGGATTTTTTTCATAAAGAACTCTACCTGTAGTTGCATCTATCAAAATTGCAGCTTGAGCAGTCATATCTTGTAGATTATCTGCTGTAACAGGAATATATGGTTTTGATTCATCTACTGGCGGAGCATCATCTACTATACTATCCATAGCCCTTGCTGGGTTAAATGCTATAAAAATTTGTACAAAAACTATACTAAAAATTATAAGTCGTTTAAAAATCATCTCATTCACTAGCTAATCGTCCTATCACAAAAAATGTACCACGAGCTTTGGCACATAATTTATTATCTTTATTAAAAACTTCACATTCTGCAACTACTGTACTTCTTCCATTATGAATAATCATTCCTTTTACAATAGCCACATCTTTCATATCAATAGATTTTAAAATATTAATATTAAAATCCAAAGTTACTACTTTCTTTCCCACACTAAGACAGGCTGCGCCCATAGCCATATCGCAAAGGGACATAATCACGCCACCATGAGCTATGCCATAAACATTTGTATGTTCATGTTTAATTGTCAGACTAACACATACATTACCCTTATCAATCGAAACAATATCTACACCTAAATGTTTTGTAAAGGGATTATCTTCATAAAAATTGTTGATATAATCACTTATACTTTTCATATTATCTTGATTAAATTGTTTCACACTTTTTCACCTGCCTTTATAGATAAATTTTATTATAATTTACGTTTTTTTTGATTTCAAGAAAAAGCTAACTTTTTTATTTATTTCTTAATATAGAAATAAACCAACCAAAAATTTTTTCTATGAATAAAATTCTATAAGGTAAAATAAACAGTATTTAACAATTATATATTGAAAGATTTTCAGATATAATTTACTTTAACAAATAAAAATTTATCCATTATTATAAGGCTTTCACCTTGTCATAAAACCAATATTCAAAAATAACATTTCTTTTGATTTATTGTGTTTTAGTTATGGAAATGACAGAAATGATGTTCAATTAAAGTTTTTTTAGAAAATTTCTTATTTTTTTCCAAAATGCACTAGTCATTTTTGCAATTTTTAGTTATAATTAACAAAGACATAATTTTCAAACGATAATGTTAAATATACAATTATGTTCTATGATGTATTAAGAGAGGGGTTTATTTATAATGGAAACTACACTTATTATTGAAAACAAAACTGGCTTACATGCACGTCCTGCATCTATGTTTGTACAGGAAGCTAACAAATTCAGCTCCAAAATCAAACTTACTGCTAAAGGTAAAACTGTTGATGCTAAAAGCATTCTTATGATCATGAGCCTTGGTCTTACTCAGGGTACTGAACTCACTATCAGTGCTGAAGGTGACGACGCTCAAGCAGCTCTTGATGCTCTTACTGGTCTCATCAAAAACAAATTCGGTGAAGAATAATTTCTAAACTGAGAGTTAATGAGAGAGGGGGATTTGTACTTTGCCGTACGAATTAAGAGGAAAAGGAGTTATTACTGGTATTTCTATTGCCAAAGTAATGAAACTCGGAGAAGATTTACAATCTTATATTGATGCTTACACTCCAGGAACTGCTGAAGAAGAAGTATCAAAAATTAAAGAAGCTTTAGCTTATGCAGCTGAAGTACTTCAAACAAATATTAAAACACTTCGTGATAAAGGCATGCTTGAACAAGCAGGCATTATGGAAGCACATCGTATGATGGTACAAGACCCTATGCTCGAAGAAAATGCTATGTTAAAACTCGGCGCTTGTGGAAGTGCACCAAAAGCTGTACTTGAAGCGTCTGAAGAAAATGCATCTATCTTTGAACAAATGGACGACACTTATTTCCGTGAACGTGCTGTAGATATCCGCGATGTTGGTAAACGCGTAACAAGACGTATTTTAGGTCTTAAAGAAAAAACAGTTGATGGTGGTGCTGTAATTCTCTGCGGAGAAGAAATTGAACCATCTGTTATCGCTAACATTCCTACTGAAAAAATTGCTGGTGTAATTTTAGGTAATGGTAGTACTACTTGTCATGCTGTAATCATTGCTAAAGCAAGAGCTATCCCTACTGTTGCAGGTCTTGGCGATAAAATTAAAGATATTCCTGATAATGCTGAAGTTATCTTAAATGGTGAAACTGGTGAAATCTTTGTTGAGCCAACTGAAGATTTAATCGCTTCCTATCAGGTAAAATTAGAAGAACAACGCCGCTTAAAAGAACATTATGCTCAGCTTTCCAAACTTCCTACAGTGACTAAAGATGGTGTAGAAGTTGACCTTATGGCTAACATCAGCACTCATTTAGATGTTGAAGCTGCTATGAAATTTGGTGCTAAAGGCGTTGGTTTATTCCGTTCTGAATTCTTATTCATGGGTAGAGATACTATTCCTGATGAAGAAACTCAATTTAAAGCATATAAAGAAGCTATTGAAAAATGCAATGGTCATTTATGTGTAATTCGCACAATGGATATCGGTGGCGATAAACCACTCCCTTACTTAAATATCCCAGAAGAAGAAAATCCTTTCTTAGGTTACCGTGCAATTCGTATTTGTTTAAACCGTCGTGAAGTATTTATGCCACAGGTTAAAGCTATTTTACGTGCTGGTCTTTATGGTAAAGCAGCAATGATGCTCCCAATGGTTATCAACGTAGAAGAAGTAAAACAAGTACGTGCAATTATCGAAGAAGCTAAATCACAGCTTGCTCATGAAGAAAAACCATTCTCCAATAATGTTCAACTTGGTATCATGGTTGAAACTCCAGCAGCTGCTGTAATGACTCCTGTACTTGCTAAATACCTTGATTTCTTTAGCATTGGTACTAATGACCTTGTTCAATATACACTTGCTGTTGACCGTGTTAACACTAATGTAAGTTATCTTTATAATCACTTTAATCCAGCTGTTCTTCGCCTCATTAAACTCACTATTGAGTCTGCTCGTAATAATAATATTTGGGTAGGTATGTGCGGTGAAATGGCTAGTGACCCTAATGCTGCTGCTATTTTAATGGCAATGGGTATCAACGAACTTTCCATGAGTGCTCCATCTATTCCACGCGTAAAAGAAAAAATCCGTTCCATAACATCTGCTCAAGCTAAAGCAGCTTTAGACACTGTTATGACTATGGAAGATGGAAACGCTATTAAAGAATATCTTCAAACAGCATTATAATAATGACAGATAATATTAATTCTGCTCATGGTAAAGAGCAAAATATCAAGATGAATTTGTTAAAATGGTTAAACGAAGGAAAAGATCCTTATAGTATCATTTATGAATTAGCAAAATATCTTGAAACTGTATCATCTGAACCAGGTTATGCTGATATTATATTGAATGATATCAGAACTGTTTATGGCATTGGTTTAAATGAAAAAACCGTATTAAGTGATGAACTTCTTGAAGTTAGGACTCGCCTAGCTAAACTAGAAGAAGCTTTTAAACAGGCTACTAGCGATGAAGTTCAAAGTCATTTAAAATTTGCCATTGAACATCATAAAAAGAAAATACAAGAACTTGAACATAAATTAATGTAGTTTAAGCTACTTATAGAAAAGGACTTAGTTTTATAAAACTAAGTCCTTTTTATTTTAAATAAAAGTAACAATAAAAGCGACATTAAAAGTCATTAAAACTTAAAATGTCGCCTATTATCATTTATAAATTATTATCAAGCTCTATTTTGTGGAACCATATCTTTCACATCAAGAGTTCCTTCTTTAGAACGAGCAGCAAATTCTGCTGTTGCAGTGAATAATACATCACTAGAACTATTTAAAGCTGTTTCACAAGAGTCTTGGAGCACACCAATAATAAATCCTACACCTACAACTTGCATTGCAATATCATTGCTAATACCAAAAGATGCACATGCTACTGGAATGAGTAACAATGAACCACCAGCTACACCTGAAGCACCACAAGCGCCAACTGTAGCGATTATAGATAATAATAATGCCATCAAAATATCAACTTCAATACCAAGTGTATGAGCAGCTGCCAGGGAAAGAATAGCAATTGTAATAGCAGCACCAGACATATTGATTGTTGCACCAAGTGGAATAGAGATAGAATAATTATCTTCATTTAAACCAAGACGTTTACATAAAGAAAGGTTTACTGGAATATTAGCAGCAGAACTACGAGTGAAAAATGCATATAAACCACTTTCACGAAGAGTTGCAAATACTAATGGATAAGGATTACGACGAATGTGTAAGAATACGATTAATGGATTCATAACAAGCGCAACGATGAAGAATGCTCCAAGCAATACAACAAGTAAATGAGCATAACCTAAGAGAGCACCAATACCACTTGTTCCTACTGCATTTGCTACTAAGCCCATAATACCAAATGGAGCAAAACGAATAATCCATTTTACAATTTTTGTAACAGCACTAGCTAAATCAGCAATCATAGTTTTAGTTTTATCGGAAGAAGCATGTAAAGCTACACCTGCTAAAATAGCCCAAGCTAAAATACCAATATAATTTGCATTAACTAAAGCATTAACAGGGTTATCAACAATACTCATAAGTAAATTATGTAAAACTTCTACGATACCACTTGGTGGAGCTATTGTAGCATCTGCAACTTGTAATTGTAATGTAGTAGGGAATAAAAATGACATAGATACGCCTACTAAAGAAGCAAAAAATGTTCCGAGTACATACAATTTAACAATAGGTTTCATAGATGCACTAGCATTTGCATTTTTTTGTGCCATAGCGTTCATTACTAAAATAAATACCAAAATAGGTGCAATACCTTTTAAAGCTTTAACGAATAAATCCCCTAAAATAGCTACGGCAGGTACAGCTGTCGGCACAGCCACTGCAATGAAAATACCAATTATAAGCCCTAAAACTATTAGTTTTAATAAAGCCATTTCTTGATATTTTTTTCCAATACGACTTAACAAAATAATACATCTCCTTTAAAACTGCACAATATAAAGACAAATATTTTCTCATAGTATACATCATTTTTACCAAAATGACAAGTATTATGCACTCTTGAAACTCAGATAAATATTTTTTCTTCTATATAATATAGATATAATAAAAAAAGGATTAAGAATTTTGTCATTCCTAATCCTTTTAAACTCAATGAATTTCTATAGATTTTACTACACCTTCCATAGAAGTGAAATATGTGGATATTTCTGCTAATTTTAATTTATGTGGATTAAACATTAAAATATTTAATTCTACAATATCTTCAGAAACAAATACTACCGAAAAATTTTTACTTTTTAGACCTAATTTTAATAATGCATTATAGACTTCTTTTATCTTTTCACTATCATTGATCATTCTTATTTTTATCATAATATTATCAGTTGGCACTAACCAACTATCCATTTGCGATAAAATCTCTAATATTATATACACTAACAATGAAGCAAAAACAGCAATTATATAATATCCAGCACCTACAGCTAAACCAACACCAGATACTACCCAAATACAAGCTGCTGTTGTAAGACCAATTACATTCACACCTTCTTTAATAATAGCTCCTGCACCTAAAAAACCTATACCACTTACAACTTGTGCAGCTAATCTTGCAGGATCAGCATTTGTTTTTCCCTCTACTTGCTCATACAATAAATTCGACAAAATCATGATTAAACACGAACCAATACACACTAAAATATTCGTTCTAAGTCCTGCTGATTTATGTTTAAATTGTCTTTCATAACCAATTAGCGCACCTAATATCGCTGATAAAATTATTCTAAAAATATATTCAATTGCGTTTTCCATATATCCACCTAAATTCTTAAAAATCAATATCAAAAATATAAATAAATCATCTACTTCTTAAGTTTTATTATACTAAATATCACCATTTTTATCTCTAATTTACTTTTTAATTAAATTTTAATTTAATTTTAATAAATCACATATTACGATATTTTATTTCTTAATATTAATTTATTTGCACTAAAAACCATCCATATTTATTAAATTTTATTTTATTTATTTTAAAATTTTACTATTTTCAACAAATAAAACCACCTTTTTTTCGCTATTATTTAATAATTAAAAATAATCTTTCTATTGCAAAGTTGCATTTTTTTTATCTTTATGCTATCATTTTAGTAGTTCAAGAAAAGAATATATTGAGCAGAGGAAAAAAAGTTGAGGAAACGTGGATACTCATACATAATCATTTCTCCTAACAATATATTTTCTATTGAACAAAAAATATATTTTATAGGAGGAGTTTTGTTATGTCTAAAAAAACTCTTGTTTCTGCAATTACTGCCGCTCTCGTAGTTGGCGCTGCTAGCACAACTTTTGCTGCTGCAAATCCTTTCAGCGATGTTCCTGCTGATAGCTGGGCATATGATGCTGTTACTACTCTTGCTGCTGATGGTGTTATCGATGGTTACCCAGATGGTACTTATCAGGGTCAAAACACTATGACTCGTTATGAAATGGCTCAAATCGTAGCTCGCGCTATGGCTAAAACTGACCTCGAAAAAGCTGATAAAGCTCTCGTTGACAAATTAGCTGCTGAATTCGCTGAAGAACTTGATAACCTTGGCGTTCGCGTTGCTGATCTTGAAAAGAAATCTGATAACGTTAAATGGGGCGGAGAACTCCGTTATCGTTATTATGATGCTAATCATGATGCTGGCGAAGATACAACTTACAATAGAGTTATGTTCCGTTTAGCTCCAAAAGCTTATATTGGTAACTCTGGTTGGACTGCAAATGCTCGTATCAACTATAGCTTAGATATGGGTTCCGATTCTAATGCTATCATTGATCCATCCGATAATGATGCAAGTGTTGACCTTGCTTATGTTGAAGGTCCTCTCTTCGGTGCTACTGTACAAGCTGGTAAATTACCAGTATTCACAGCTACTGGTTTAGTATTTGATGATAAAATTGCTGGTGTTCAAGCAACATTTGGTAGCGATGTATTCAAAACTACTTTAGCTGGTGGTCGTTTCACTAACAATCCTAAAGATGCTTATGCTGTTGATGGTAAAGCTCATATTTCTAATAGTGATGTTACAACTGATTTCTATGGCATCCAATTTGATTATACTCCAAATGAAAAATTAGCTTTAAATGCTGGTTATAACGCTTTAACAGGTCTTGACGATGCTAGAGAAGCATGGGCTAAAGATGTTATTCATCAGAGTGCTGGTTATGACTATGCTACTTATGGTGATGATACTGATGCTCAGATCTGGTATGTTGGTGGTAAATATGCATTCAACAATAGCATTGCATTAAATGCTGAATATGCTCAAAATACTTCTGCTGAAAAAGATGATGATGCATGGATTGCTACATTAAACTATAAAGGTGCAGACGTTGCTGATGCTGGTTCTTGGGGTATGTATGCTGGTTATGCTGATCTTGGCAAAAACTCTGTTCCTGCTCCAACTTATGATGAAATTGCTGGTGGTCAAAAAGGCTTCATCGCTGGTGTAAGTTATGTTCCTGCTGAAAATATTCTTGCAACAGTTAAATACTTCACTGGTGAAGATAGCTGGATTGATGGTAATAAATCCAACGATGCAGATAAATTCTTTGCTAACGTTGACTTCTTCTTCTGATAAACATTCAGTAAGACTGAAATTTAATAATAATATACAAAGAGCAGACTTAATGTCTGCTCTTTTTTATATTTACTTTTAATTTTACTTATAAGTTTTTATTTATTTATAAAAAAATTTTTTATATTATTTTTTCTATAAAACGAAATATATCATTATAAAAATGAAATATTATTGATTAATTCAATAAATAATACCATTTTTACGAAATAAATTGAATAATATTTCTTTATATTTAATTTTGTAAAAATTTTTATTTATATAAATTATTGAATTTTATTTCATACTATGATAAAATTCAAATAGATAAAGAAATTGACTTTCATATTTATAGCATTGAACCTTAGAGGAAACTTGGACACTCTATATTTTCTTTAATTTATATTATGAAAGTTAATTATTTATAATATAATTTATCGCGTTTGGAGGAAATATTAATGTCTAAAAAAACTCTTGTCTCTGCAATTACTGCCGCTTTAGTTGTTGGTGCAGCTAGTACTACTTTTGCTGCTAGCAATCCTTTTAGTGATGTTCCTGCTGATAGCTGGGCTTATGATGCTGTTTCTACTCTTGCTGCTGATGGTGTTATTGATGGTTATCCAGATGGTACATATCAAGGTCAAAATACTATGACTCGCTATGAAATGGCTCAAATTGTAGCTCGTGCTATGGCAAAAACAGATCTTGAAAAAGCTGATAAAGCTCTCGTTGATAAACTAGCTGCTGAATTTGCAGATGAACTTGACAACCTTGGCGTTCGTGTTGCTGATCTTGAAAAGAAATCCGATAATGTTGTTTGGAAAGGTGAATTGCGTTATCGTTATGTTGATGCTTCAAGTGATGCTACAGATAGAATAAGTAATTATAAGAAGAAATATAATGATAATGACACTAGCCAAGTAATGTTCCGTCTTGAACCAAAAGCTTATATTGGTGATACAGGCTGGACTGCTAATGTTCGTGTCGATTACGAAATGAATGCTTTAGCTGATGCTAATGGAAAAACAGTTGTAGCTCGTGCTTATGTCAAAGGTCCTTTAGGTCATAACACTACTATTTCTGCTGGTAAAATTCCTCTTCTTGATACTTATGGTATGCTTCTTGATGAACATATGTCTGGTGCTCAAATTGATATTACAAGTGGTAGCGATAAAAATTTCACAACTTCTCTTTTAGCAGGTCGTTACAATCCTGGTCATGATAATCCAGAAAAAATTGATGGTCAAATTATTGATAATATAACATCTGATTTCTATGCAGCACAATTTAATTATAAAAGTGAAAAATTCGATGCTAATGCTATGTATGCTGTAATGAATAATATTGAACCAGGATCTAAAGATTGGGGTACATGGGCAGGTAGCACAATGTATGATTATGATAAAATGAATATCTGGTCTGTAGGTGGTTTATATCGCTTCGATAATAATTGGGGCTTACTCGGTCAATATGCTGTAAATACTGAATCTGATAATTCCGATGACAAACAAGCTTATATGGCAGAACTTCAATACAAAAATGCTAATATTGCTGATCCTGGTTCTTGGGGAGCTTATGTTGCTTATCGTCATTTTGGTAAAGATGTTACTATTGCTACAACATATAAAGATGTATTTAACAATCAAAAAGGTTTTGCTATAGGTGCTAGCTATGTTCCTGTAGAAAATCTCTTAGCAAGTGTTAAATATTTCGATGGTAAAGATATCGATTCCGATACAGATGCAGATAGATTCTACCTCAACCTTGATTTCTTCTATTAATAAATTATAAATTAAATGATAAATATTTCTCTCTTAATAAAATAAAAATTAACCCCTAAAAGACAGGTTTTTTACCTGTCTTTTTTTTATAAATTAATAAAATATCTCTTAATTACTATCCATAAAATTTTTATATATTATATATGTAAAACTTTTATGTCAATGGAAAAATATTATTTATTTGTATAAAAATTCATAGGTAATTAAATATAGTACATTTTTTATTTAGTCAATACAAACTCAAACTACTGTCAATACCTATTTTAAAATTGTATATAAATTTATTTTACTGCACATACTATATATTGTGGTTAGTTTGACACTCATACGTGTATATAGTATAATCGTTGTCAGCACATAAAAGAAAATGAATTAAAACCATGGCATAGTATATTTTGCTCATGGTCAAATATACTAGGAGTGTCAGCTTACAATGATAAAAACAATCAAGAAACGCACTGGAGATATTGTGAAATTTAATGCACAAAAAATCACAGATGCTATAAAAAAAGCTAATATGGAATCTATAGATGAGACATTTTCCAAAGAGCAATTATCTACTATTACTAATAATGTTATTAAAGCATTAAAAAATTTAAAAACACCTGGTGTTGAACAAATACAAGATGCTGTAGAAAAAGTTCTCATCGCTGGTAATTTTGCTAGTACAGCTAAAGCTTATATTTTATATCGTGCAGAACATACAAAACTTCGTCAAGCTAAAGCTGATTTAATGGATATCTATAATGAACTTACTTTTACCAAAGCAAAAGATGCTGATATCAAACGTGAGAATGCTAATATTGATGCTGATACAGCTATGGGTACTATGTTAAAATATGGCTCTGAAGGTTCTAAATACTTTATTACTAGTCATATTTTGCCAAAAGATATTGCAGTAGCACATATGGACGGCGATATTCATATTCATGATATGGATTTTTATATGCTCACTGAAACTTGTTGCCAAATAGATTTATTAAAATTATTTAAAAATGGTTTTTCAACAGGTCATGGTTATTTACGTGAACCAAATGATATTCGTTCCTATGCTGCATTAGCTTGTATTGCTATTCAGGCTAACCAAAATGAAATGCATGGTGGTCAAGCTGTACCAATGTTTGATTATTGCATGGCTCCAGGCGTTGCTAAGACTTATCGTAAACAATACTACAAAGCTCTCGGCTATTATTTCAATGCTATGCTTGATATGAAACTTGAAGATGCTAGCCTACTTTGTAAAAAAATCGAACAAACTCTTCCTATAAAAATCAGTATGAGCACTGCTGATAAATTTGGTAAACTTCTTGTAGATTTCTTACCAAAACATCAACGTGAGCATAATTATCAAGAAATAAATGAACAAACAACTCAAATGGCTCATAAATTTGCTATAAATACTGCATGGAATGAAACTAATGCAGCTACTTATCAAGCAATGGAAGCATTTATCCATAACTTGAACACTATGAATTCTCGTGCTGGTGCTCAGGTGCCATTTAGTTCCATCAACTACGGTACAGATACATCTCCAGAAGGTCGCATGGCTATAGAAAATCTTTTATTAGCTACAGATGCTGGTCTTGGTGATGGTGAAACTCCTATTTTCCCTGTACAAATTTTCAAAGTAAAAGAAGGGGTTAACTATGAAAAAGATGACCCTAACTATGATTTATTCCGTTTAGCAATGAAGACATCTGCGAAACGCTTATTCCCTAACTTTAGTTTCTTAGATGCTCCATTTAATAAAAAATACTATAAACCTAACGATTACAACAGTGAAGTAGCTTATATGGGTTGCCGTACTCGTGTAATGGGTAATGTTTATGATCCTACTCATGAAGTTACATGTGGTCGTGGAAATTTAAGTTTCACAAGTATTAACTTACCACGCTTAGCAATTGAAGCTAAAGGTGATATAAATAAATTCTATAAATCCTTAGATGATATGATTGATTTAGTCATTCGTCAATTATTGCATCGTTTCAAAATTCAATGTGCTAAAATCGGTAAAAACTACCCATTCTTAATGGGACAAAATATCTGGCTTGACTCTGATAATATTGGTGAATATGACACTGTAAGTGAAGTACTTCGTCATGGTACTTTAACTGTTGGTTTTATCGGTCTTGCTGAAACATTAAAAGCTTTAATTGGTAAGCATCATGGCGAATCTGCTGAAGCTCAAAAATTAGGGCTTGCTATCATTGGTCATATGCGTAAACGCATGGACGATGAAGCTCAAAAAACAAAATTAAACTTCTCTTTAATTGCTACACCAGCAGAAGGTTTAAGTGGTCGTTTTGTAAAAATTGACCGCAAAATCTATGGTTCAATTCCTGGTGTTACTGATAGAGAATACTATACAAATTCCTTCCATATTCCAGTATATTATCCAATCAGTGCTTACAAAAAAATACAACTTGAAGCACCTTACCACAATTTAACAAATGGTGGTCATATAAGTTATATTGAAATGGATGGAGACCCTACAAAGAATTTAACAGCTTTTGAAGCTATTATCCGTTGCATGCATGATAACGGTATTGGTTACGGTTCTGTAAATCACCCTGTAGACCGTGATCCAGTTTGCGGATATACAGGTATTATCAATGGAGTATGTCCAAAATGTGGTAGAAGTGAAGCTGCCCATAAACGCCATGTTATTTTAAAACGTATGCGTGATAATTGTTGCAGTGCAACTTCCATTTAATTTAAATTTATAAATCAACAAAAATATTCGATAGAAAGAGTGATACAAATGTTAGTTAATGGTGTAGAAGTAAAAATTAATGGTTTAACAGATATTACAGAAAAAGAAATCGTAAATTATATCAATTATATTAAAGAAAATTCTAGTGAAACTCTCGCTAGCCTCACTATTTCTGATGCTGGTGATGGAGAAGTCGCTCTTGACTATCGCACTCAACCTGCTCAATTTGAACGTATTCGCCGTATTACAGGTTATTTAGTAGGTACTGTAGACCGCTTCAACAATGCAAAACGTGCTGAAGAACATGACCGCATAAAACATGGCCTTAATTAAGATTGCAGGCGTTGTCAATGATTCTATTGTAGATGGTGAAGGTTTTCGCTTCACCATCTTCACTCAAGGTTGCTATCACAATTGTCCTCAGTGTCATAATCCTCAAACTCATGATGTAAATGGCGGCCATGAAGTCGATACTGATGATTTACTTTCACAAATCTGTGAAAATCCATTATTAAATGGTGTTACCTTTAGTGGAGGAGAACCTTTTCTCCAAGCAAAACCATTGGCACAATTAGCCAAAGAAGTTCATAAACGTGGTCTTAATATCACCACATTTACAGGTTATACATTAGAACAATTACAAAATATGCACAATCCTGATATCGATGAGTTACTCAATCAAACAGATGTACTCATTGATGGACCTTTCCTCATAGAAAAAAAAGACCTAACTTTACAATTTCGTGGCAGTAGCAATCAACGTATTATTGATATGCAAAAAACACGCGAAAGTGGTCAAATTGTTTTAATTGAATATTAATTTTTCAGCAATAATCTAGATATATACTTAGATTATTGCTTTTTTTATATCATAATAACCTCTTAAATAAAACAAATATTTTTATCGAGAAAATTTGTATGACATATTGTTATTTTAAAGCAAAATATGTATAATAAATATTAAAGATGCTGAACGGCATTAAATCAAAAAGAGGTGTATATAAATGTTAGAAGATTTGAAAAAAATTGTTTTTGAAGCTAACTTAATGTTACCAAAATATCATATGGTAACTTTCACTTGGGGCAATGTATCTGGTATTGACCGTGAAAAAGGTTTAATGGTTATCAAACCATCAGGTGTAGAATATGATACTATGAAAGCTGAAGATATGGTAGTTGTTGATATCAATACAGGAAAAGTAGTTGAAGGTGATTATAATCCATCTTCCGACACAGATACTCATATCAAAATTTATCAGGCTTGCCCTGAAATTGGTGGCGTTGTACATACACATTCCCGTTATGCTACATCTTGGGCACAAGCTCGCTGTGATATCCCTGCACTTGGCACAACTCATGCTGATGATTTCTATGGACCTATTCCTTGCACACGTCCTATGACTGCTGAAGAAATCGCAGGCTCTTATGAAGCTGAAACTGGTAATGTTATCGTTGAAACATTCAAAGAACGCGGTATCAAAATGATGGACGTTCCTGGCGTTATCGTATATTCTCATGGTCCTTTCACTTGGGAAAAAGACCCTATCAAAGCTGTAAAAAAAGCTGTTGTTCTTGAAGAAGTAGCTATGATGGCTTATCATGCTGTAACTATTGGCAATAATTTTGAACCAATGCAACAAGAATTATTAGATAAACATTATCTCCGCAAACATGGTGCTAATGCTTATTACGGTCAAAAAAAGAAATAGTATATAATAAATAATAATATATAAAGTAAAAACCACTTGTTAAATAACATGATTTATCAAGTGGTTTTTATTTTGTCATTTTTTCCAAAACTATATTCAAATTAAATGTTATAATATATTTATTTCTAAAAAAATTATTTTTAAGGAAGTGTTTTTGTGATTGGTCTTGGAACAATTGCCAACACTATCGCTGTTATTATCGGTGGTGGTATTGGTTTATTTTTGAAAAAAGGCATAAAAAAATCTCTACAAGATTCACTATTACAGGCTATGGGAATAGCTGTTTTATTCATCAGCATAGGTGGTACACTTTCTCAAATGCTTGTATTTAAAGATGGTCATTTAGAAACTACAGGTACCATGCTGATGATATTTTCTTTATTAGTCGGTACTTTAATTGGAGAAATTATTAATATTGAAGCCAAACTAGAAAAACTTGGTGAATTTGCTCGAAAAATTTTACATGCTGATGAACAATCAAAATTCGTCGATGCTTTTGTAATATGCTTCTTGCTCTTATAGTGCCAGTAGTTTATCATATATTTAGTTAATAATTTATATTGGAGGAAAATTTGTGGAAAAAATAAATAAAATTAAAGGGGCTTTATATGGTGCAATTATTGGTGATGCTCTCGGTGCACCACTTGAATTTATGCCTCAAGAACAAATCAAAGCTCAATTTGGCAAGGTTACAGAAATGATTGGCGGTGGTTGGTTACAAGTTCAACCAGGAGAAGGAACTGACGAAACAGCTCTACTTCTTGCTACTGCTTATGGAATTATGAAAAATCCTGAAAATCCATTTGCTGAAATCGGCAAGAATTTCATAAAATGGGCTATCAGCAGACCAAAAGATATCAGTGATACAACTCTTCGCAGTATTGATAAAACAATGTCTAAAGGTCATGGTAAACATCTTATTCCTAAAGCTCGTTGGCAAGAGTCCGCTGGACAAGTGGATTTATTCAGCAATCGTGGTAGTGTAGATAATGGTGCTATATTAAATACTTTATATCCTGCACTTTATTATACTGATGAATTCAATGCTGTTACTACTGCTCTTGATATCACTAATATGACTCATGTAAATACCCAGTCTGATAACGCTTGCCGTATTTACGCTCAATTGATTTTCCGTATTTTGAATAACAATATCACTAAAGATGATATGGATAAAATGATTGATAATACTATGTATTACGATTATAAAAATGAAGAAACACAACCAACAGCTTCTGCTTACGATAGCATTATAGCTATGCTTCATGCTTTTATGCCTACAGATAATTTTGAAGATGCTGTACTGACTGCTATTAATTGGGGCGGTGATAGTGATACTATTGGTGCTATTACAGGTGGATTAGCAGGTTGTTACTATGGATATGATAATATCCCAACTCGTTTTATTGAAGCTATTCCTTCTGATATCAAAAAAATGCTCGATACTATTATTGAAGCTATTCCAAATTAAAAAAAATATCCTTATAGATAGAAATTCTATTTATAAGGATATTTTTTATTTTATATCTTATGTTCTATTGGACATCTTTTAGCAAATGTATATATTTTTTCAAACCCACAAGCTTTTAATAAATCATAACCTTGTTTACAATAACTAAAACAATCATCTGTACTATGCGAATCTGAACCTATAGTAACAATCTCTCCACCTAATTTTTTATACAAATTCAATATTTCTATTTTAGGATAAACTTCATTTACTTTATTTCTTAAACCTGATGTATTTATTTCTAAACCAATATTTCTCTTTATAGATATAGTTAAAATTTCTTCAATAATATCTTTATAATCCCCAAATTCATAATTTCCATAGTCTGCAAAAGCATATCTCTTCATTAAATCTAAATGACCAATTACATCAATATCTGCAATCTTTACCATAGCCAAAATCTCATTAAAATAATCTTCATAAATTTTACTTTTAGTTTTTGATGGCATAGTCAATCTTAATTTAACACTATTAATATTATGAACTGAACCAATAATAAAATCTAAATCCATTTTTTCTATTTCGCTCTTTAAAGTTTCTAAATATGGTTTTAAATGCGGTTCACCTATTTCTAAACCACGTTTTATATTTAATTTATTTCCATATTTTTGTTTACATAACTCAATGCATTCATGATAAGCCTTATAATCCAATACACCATAACTTACATCTTTTGGATCTACATCAAAATGTTCTGTAAAACAAATCTCATCTAAGTCTATTTCAATTGCTTTTTTACAAATATCTTCTAAAAAATCTTTTCCATCAAAAGAAAATTTACTATGATGATGATAATCTACTTTATACATAAAAAGCCCTCATTTCATTTTTATAATTTTATATTTTTCCTATCAAATAAAAAGGATAATACGTTAATTGTATTATCCTTTCTTTGTTTGATTGATTAAATTATATTTTTGATTATAAAAGTTTCCTTTTTTATTCTGCTAAAAGTTTTGATGTAAGACCTTCTAAATTAAATGCTTTTACATAGTTATCAATAGAGTCTTTAATTTTATTCACTACATAACGTTCTCCATCAATACCTGATTGACTTAAATTATCATATAATTTTGCGATTTCAGCTTTTACTAATGAATTGTTAAATGTATAATGTCCACTAATTTCAGTAATCAAACGAGCTAATTCTTTATCTTCTAAAATTTCTTCGATAGATAATTTATCTTTACCATCTACCATCCATTTTTTCCAACGTCCAGATTTTACTGCTTCAGTAGTTAATACAAGAGCTATATTTGATTTATCAGAAATTAAACCTTCTGCATATAAACTATCTTCAACTTCAGATAATTTTAAATAAGCTTGAGTTTCTACTGTACCAAATTCTGGTGCAACATTCATTGCTGTAACACCCCATGCTGGATGTTGTAATAAAATAACATCATCTAGATAGTCGCCATTATGTTCTTTTAATCCTACATGATATTTTTTAGCAATAGCAGATAAGTTTTTGCAAGAAGCAGGATCTACATGTCCAACATTTTCAGTTAATCTTGTCAATGTACCTGTATTACCTACAATAAATGCTGGATGTGGAAGATTTTTTTCATCTAATTTTTCATTTAATTTTTTTATAAACGCTTCATAGTTTTCACTAGAAGTCAATCCACCATTTGTTTCTTCTGTTCCAACTTCATAACTTACAGAAGGAAGTCCCATTGCTTTTCTTTCATTTTCAGCAGTTTCAATTAATTCAATAGTACGATTTATATTTACATTCATATCAATTACTTTTCCCACAATATATGGGTCTTTTGTTGGGTCGATATGCAATAAATCAAATCCATTTTCTAAATCATATTTATATGATTTTTTACCAAGTTCCATTGCTTCTTTTTCTGGAAGATGAGCATTTCTTTCGTTATCACGCTGCCAAGGTCCGCCATGATCGCGACAAAGATAATATAATCCATCAAAATTATTTTCTTTGGCTACTTGTGCAATAGCTTCAGCAAAACGTTTTTGGTCCCAATTACATACATATCCTCCACCAAGCTCATCAGCATCAACTTGGTTACGACTAGCAATGAACATAAGTGGAAAATCTTTTTCTTTAGCTAAAAGCATAGAAGCTTTAATTAAAGTATGGCTCATTGGTCCTATACCAATCATAGTAGCTCTATCTTTACCTTCAAATGATAATAATTTATCTACAACTTCATTTAATGTAGGTTTTTTCATATTATACCCAGCTTTCTTTTATCTAATAAAATTTATATTCTTATTTTGTTTTTTCATCAATATTTGGTCTTAAGATATGCAAACAAATAGCTGTAACGATTGCACCAATAAACATATCTATTGCATACCACAATGGAGCTTGATTTACACCAGCAATTACAATTAAGCCACCATGCGGAACCATACATTCAACACCATGATACATACCAAGACCAGCACCTACTGCACTACCAATAATTATTGATGGCAATACAGTTTTTAATGATTTTACTGCAAACGGAATAGCACCTTCTGTTATACCTATAAGTCCCATGAAACCTGCTGATATACCAAGATTTCTTTCATCTGCTGTATATTTTCTACGAGAAACAAATGTAGAAATAGCAAGACCTAATGGAGGAATAGCTACAGCAATACGATATGCACCGTTTGGACCATAAATACCTTCTGCCATAAGAGCTAATGTGAATGCTGTTGCTGTTTTATTAACTGGACCTCCCATATCAAAAGCAGCCATTGCACCAACAATAATTCCTAATAATACTGCACTACCACCTTGCATATTTCCTAAAACTTCAATCAACCATCTAATAAAGATAGCAATAGGCTCTGCAATAATGTAGAAATAAATCATACTGATTACAAAGGTACTAATAATTGGAATAACTAAAATAGGCATAATTGCTTTTAAATTATTAGGTACCTTCCATTTTTTTATCCATTTAGCCATATACCCAGATAAAACACCCATGAGCATTGCACCTAAGAAACCTGTTTGTACATGACTATCACCAAAAGGTGTATTAGCTATATATCCCACAATCAAACCTGGAATAAGTCCTGGTTTGCCTGCTATAGAATATGCAATATATCCAGCTAGTACAGGTATCATCATTGTCATACCTGCCATACCAATTACACCTAAATTTTGTAAAAACGGATTGGTAACCTCCATCCCATTTTCACCAGGTTTACCACCTGCTAAAGAAATAGCTAAGAAAATACCTCCGACTACAACTACTGGAAGCATATAAGATACACCAGTATTAAAAGCCTTAGTCAATTCTTGAATAATACTTTTCATATTATCAGACATTGATATACCCCCTTATTTTCTTATTTTACTAATGCAACTAATTTATCAATAATTTCTGCTGGATTATGAATTACATCCGCAGGATTAACTGTTAAAACTCTACCTTCATCTTCTTTTTCTTCAAAACGTTCTTGACCTTCAATACCAATAGCCACTGCTAATAAAACAGCATCTGCTTCATTTACTTCATCTTCTGTCAATTCATTTTCAATACCTAAACCACCTTGAGTTTCAACTTTTACTTCAAATCCTCTTTTTTTACATTCTTGTTCAATAGCTTCCTGTGCCATATAAGTATGAGCTACCCCTGTAATACATGCAGATACACCAACAATTTTCATTTTTAAAATCTCCTTTTTATTTTAGTTTATTAAAATTATATTTATAAAAATTATTTATTAACATTATTATTGATACTTTCTAGCAGATTAAATATTTCTTCTTTTGTTTTTAAGGTTAATAAATTTTCTCTAAAATCATCATTAATTAATTTTTTACTAATTTCAGCAATGTATTTTAAATGTAATTTATTTGCGTCTTTAGCAGGTACTCCAATTAAAAAAATTAATTTTACTAATTCATCACTATTTTCATCCCATTTAAAAGCGTTACTAGTTCTCATAAAAGCTATAAAAGGTTCTACTACTGTATCTGATTTTCCATGAGGAATAGCCACTTGACAACCTACAGATGTAGATATCTCTGCTTCTCTTGCAAATACTTTTTCTATAAAAACCTCCTCATCTAAAACTAATCCCAATTTTTTAGCAGTGCAACTTATTAAACCAATAACATCTGGCTTATTTTGTAAATCACTATCTACAAAAATCATTTCATTTCTAATCATCTTAATACACCTCAAAATTATATATTTAAAAGCTCTAATAATTTACTCTTAAAAATCTTATTATTTATATTATCTACTTTATCTAAATTTAAATTTAATCTCATTAATTTTTTATAAAATATAGTTAGTGGTGTAAAATTTTTATTAAAATCATCTTTTGATACAGCAAATAAAAAAATATATTTCACCATAGATTTATTCCATTTTACCCCTTCATCTAAACATATTATTAATAATTTTGTTTTATTCACAAAATTCGGATTTCCATGAGGAACAGCAAAACAGCCTATATCAGTTGGTGATATTTTTTCCCTTTCAATAACACTATTTAAATATTCTGGTTCAACCAACTTAGCATCAATTAAAGCTTTTATTCCTAAAGATAATATTTCATCTATATTTTTAGCTCTTTTATAATTTAATACCATTGATTCCATAATAATTAATCTCAAAGTATTACTTACATTCTTATTATTAATATATTTTAAAATTTGTTCTAACTCATTTTCTCTGACTGCTGGAGAAACATATATGACTGGTGTCTTACTATGTTCTATTTTTTCTGTACTTAAAATTAAATCATAATCATGCTTATTTAAGTTCAAAAAATCATGCATAGAATAACAACCTATAATTCTTATTACACCAAATAAAGAATTTATTTTTGTAGAAATTAATGTTGCTGCTGCCATACCATAATGACAAATAACTATAGCTCTAATTTTTTGTTCTTCTGTTTTTAACCTTTCAATCGCTACTTGAAAATGTAATGTTAAATATATCATCTCATTACGAGAAACATCATATTGATAATATTCTTTAATTATAGATGAAGCTATCACTGCCATTTCAAAACTAACAGGATATTGATAACCCAATTCATTCCACTGGCAATCTAAATTAGCAGGTTTTAACATATCTTTACGTAAAACAGTAGCATATATATGTAAAGATAAATTTTTTACTAATTCCATATCTTGAGATAAATCTATTGATAATCTATATTCTATATTCTCCAATATCTTATAAATTATATCCTGCATTTGATTTACAATAGCATCTACATCAAAAACATTTTGTTTTCTCAAAGACATAAGCATATAACAGATATAACATATTTCGTTATAATTTTTATCTAAATTTAATAAAGTAGCTATATCCCTTGCTACTTTTAGATAAATTGTAGCATTTGGCAATTCTTTTATTATATTAGTAAAAATACTACTTACTGTTTTATCTTTATGCTTTTTATAATTATCTATCATTAATAAAAAACACAAAAATAATTGACAAGCTGATTCATCAGTAAATGAAAAATCTTTATTATCTTGAATAATTTTAATTACATTATTAGCAATTAAAACACTGTCTTTACTTATATAATCTAGTATTGGAAAATGTTTTGTATTGAAGTCTTCTACTTCCCTACATAAATCAATTCCTTTAAAATATGCTGATAGTAATTTTGCAAATAATGCTCTTTTTTCTGCTTCTGGACTAATACAACGTATTCCATAATGTCTTAAAGACTGTAAATCATTACTATATGTTTTTAAAATATCTGGCATTAATTTTTCTATCTTAGATTTAGATACAAATAATTTATCAGCAATATCTTGCAATACAATGAAATCATCAGTAAGTATTAATAATAAAAGAATTTGTTCATCTAAAGAAAACTCTATGCTATTTTTACTATCAATTAAAAGATGTGTTAGATTTTCTTTTCCCCATACTTGTAAAATATTTCTTCCAGACATTTTCAAAATAATATGATACTCTGCTAAAAATTTTTCCATATTTTTTATGTCTGATTTTAATGTTGATATAGATATTTCTAAAGCCTTACTATAATCCTCTAAAGTCATATCGGGAAAATTATTTATATATTGTAATAATTTAAATTGTCTAACTGTTAATTTCATTATCATCACCTTACATAAATTATTATAAAAGATAGTCCATACTAGTAAAACTCATTATTTTTTTGATAATTTTAAAAAATATGAGTTATATAAAAATCATTGCTAAATATAAATTTAAATAAAAAGAGCGTAACAATTACTAAAATTGCTACGCTAAAAATATATAATTATAACTAATTTATTTCTTAACTTTATAAACTCTTACTTCATAAGAACGCAATAATGTTGCTTCAAGATTTCCATAAGTAGATGCTAGTAATGTTGCACCTTTTAATTCTGGTATCTTATAACCGCGAATTTTTGCTGTTGTATTAGCGATAACAATAATGCGTTCTGATTTATCTTTAGTTGTACGTGCATAAGCATATATACCTGGACTATATGACAATAATTCTTCATAATCTCCTTCAATTAATGCTGGATATTGCTTACGTAATTTTATTAAATTTTTATAATAATTAAGTACAGAATTTTCATCTTCTGTTTCTGTTTCCACATTCAATTTAGGATATTCATCATTGAGTGGTAACCATGGTCTGCCAGTAGTAAAGCCTGCTTTAGAGCCACTATTCCATGTCATTGGACTGCGTGCATTATCTCTACTGTATTTCCAAACACCTTTCATAGCTTCTTTTGGTGTCAATTTATCTTTTAGTGCCAATTCATATTGACCAATAGATGAAATATCATTATACATTTTAATTGATGGCCATTTTATATTTGTCATACCTAATTCTTGACCTTCATAGATAAATGGTGTTCCTCTCATAGTCAATAAAATTGTAGCAATAAATTTAGCTGCTAATTTTGTATCTGTTCCCTGTGGGAAGAAGTAATTTGTGCAACGTGGTAAATCATGATTTTCAAAATAAACAGGTACCCAACCATTATCTTTTGTAGCTTCTTCATCTTCTGTGAAACATTTTCTAATATCGATTAATTTCCATGATTTGCGTTTATGCCATGTGCAATCTTCATCAAAACCTAAGCGAATATGGCTAAAATCAAAGGACATATCAAATGCACCATTTTCGCCAATCCATTTATCAAAATCACTTGGATAAACACCATCTGCTTCTGCTACTGTAAATATATCTGCTCTATCAAAAACTTTTTCTCTAAATTCATGTAGAAAATCTAATATACCATCTTGATAAGTTGTAGCTTTAGCGATACTAGCTAAATTATCTGCTCCATCTACTGGTAAATCTTTAAATTCACTCGGTTTTTTAATATATACAATCGCATCAATTCTAAAACCACGAACACCTTTATCTAACCAGAAATTAGCTGCATCAAATAAAGCTTGTCTAACGTCTTTATTTTCCCAATTTAAATCTGGCTGAGCGCTAGCAAAAGTATGCAAATAATATTGATTTGTTTTTTCATCAAGAGTCCATGCTGACCCGCCAAAAATACTACGCCAATTTGTAGGAGCAGAGCCATCTTCTTTACCATCGCGCCAAATATACCAATCACGTTTTGGATTATCTTTGGAACTTCTAGACTCTTCAAACCATTTATGTTTATCTGATGTATGGTTAAATACTAAATCCATTACGATTTTTATATTGCGTTTGTCTGCTTCCGAAATGAGTCTTTCCATATCTTCCATAGTCCCATATTCTTTAGCTACACTACAATAATCAGAAATATCATATCCATTATCAACAAGTGGTGAAGGATAAATCGGACAAAGCCAAATAGCACCCACACCTAAATCTTGCAAATAATCTAATTTACTAATAATACCTGGAATATCTCCAATACCATCACCGTTACTATCACAGAAAGATTTAGGATAAATCTGATATACAACTGTTTTTTGCCACCATTTTAATTCACCCATCATTTCCACCTCTATTTTTAATTAATCTAAGAAAAGCAGGTACTATTTGTACCTGCTTATTTTTATAAAATATCAATTATTTTGCAGCATTTAAAACTTCTTCTGTAATGTCAACAGCAGTAAATAAAGCTACATCAGAAGTAATAACTACACTATATCCATGTTCTTGAGCTACTTGTTTAATTGCATTATTAATTTTTTCCTGTACTGGTTTTACTAAATTAATCTGTTTTTGTCTTAAATCAGTAGCTACTCTTGCACGAACTTTTTGAATATCTGCAGGACTCATTTTTTCGTTAACAGATTTCTCAAATTCTTTTTGTGCTTCTTCAGTAAGTTTATTCATATTTTCCTGAATGGATTTACTTTCTGGAATATTAGCTAATACGTACTGATAATTAATAGTAGCAACACTTGCTGTTGTAGCTGGCTGATATACTTCAGCAGCAGAAGCAGTTCCTCCTATTCCTAGCATAAATAATGCCGAACAAATCATTGCTAAAAGTTGCTTTTTCATTTAAATGCCTCCTAATATGAACATTAAGTCATTAGTGTTATTATAGCATAAATATATCTAAATCGTTATATATTATTTATTATAAATTAATTAAAAATATTACTAAAAATTTCATCAGCTTTTTACAATTGCACAATTTACAGCAAAACATTTTTCATGATATCTTATACCAAATATCAAACATTAAGAAAGGATTTATTATGCATAACTTTATCCGAAGATAAAATCAAAGCAAATCAAGGTAAAAAATCGTCAAACAAAAGAAAAAGCTACTATTGAAGCTGAAAAAGTTTTATATTTATGTCTAGAACAAGGATTGAGCTTTAAAATATCTCAAGGTTGTGTACTCACCTTAGCACCACCATTAATTATTTCTCCTGAGGAGTTAAACCTTGCTATGGATAAATTAGAATATGCTCTAACACAAGTTTTTAGACATAATATTTAAATAAAAAAACTACTATAGAATTTAGAAATTAAATCTATAGTAGTTTTTATTTTATTAAATTGTTGTATTTTCACCGATTAAGCCAATAAAGCCGCCATCTTTATCTACGCCACTTTCACTATGTCCAATAAGCCATTTATTAGCAGCAAAAAGTAATTGATTTTCACCTTTATTTTCAACTGGTTTTACCTGCAATGGAAGATTAGTTCCTTTTGGTAAAACTACACCACAACGAAATTCTTCATTATTTTCTTTGCATGGTGCATAGTGAAGAGTTGTCGCATAAAGTTCTACTGCTGTACCTGCTGGTACAAAGAAGCACTCTATATTTTTAGTTTCATAAGTATTATTTGTGTAATCGATATCTTGCTGACGACCAAGCATCAAAATTAAATCTGTAGCTGCAATATCAATTTCAGAAGAACGATGATATTCTACTGCATTTAATTTATTGTTATAACCACTACAAAAACCAAATTCCACTTCTAATCCGCCATAAACTTCATCTTGCATCTGTTTAAATAAAGGTAATGCTTCTAAATCCGCATCAGAAGGTTCATATACTACACCTTCTTTAATAGCTTCTTTCGCTTTCATTGTTGCTACAAATTCAGCAGTATTAACATCTAAAACTCTACCATATTGCTTGAATTCAATATCATGTACACTTTTCATTATCTTTACCTCATAAATTTTCTAATATTTTTATCTCATTTTTCATTATATGTCTACTTTTATCAGGGCTAATACCATTTACTAGATATTCAAAAACAATTTGCATAGCTCTTTGACCTTGTCTATAAGGGTGTTGATAAATCACTGCTTTAATTACATTTTTCTTCATCATTTCCACTGTAGTTGGCACTGTATCAAAAGCAATTATCGTTAAATCATTCTGTTTTTCTAATGATAACACTGCTCTACAAGCACCATATACACCAGCTGCTACAATAAATATTGCATTTATTTCTTTATGTTTTGTCAACATCATCTTAGTCTTATCATATGAAGATATATCATCATCATCATTTTCTTGAATATCTACTATTTTAAATTTAGGATTTTTATTTATATTTTCTTCAAATCCAGCTAAACGTTGCTTATGACCTAATACCTTTGATGAACCCATGACTATACCTATATTAGCCCCATTTGGTATAATCATCTGCAATAATGCACCTGCTGTTTCACCGCCATTAGTATAGTCACTACCTACATAACATTGACGTTTGGAATTATCTACATCATTATTTATTGTTACTACAAAAATTCCAGCATCTACAAATTCATTGATTTCATTTATAATTACAGGGTCATTTACAGGATTAATAATCAAGGCATTTACTTTATCTTTAAGCTCTTCCATGATTTCATGTTGAGATTTTACATCATAGCCTCTCATATTTTTCCAAATGACTTTCAATCCATAAATTTCATATTTTTCCGCAGCTAATTTTATACCTCTGATAACATCATCAAAGAAAGGATTGCCTTCTGATGAAATCACAACTCCCACCACTGGATTTTTCTTTCTAGCAGATAGTGCTTTTCCTGCTGGATTTGGCTTATAACCTAATTTTTTTGCCATAGATAACACAAGTTCTTTCGTCTCTGGCTTTACATTGCCACGTTCGTTTATAACTCTATCCACTGTTCCTCGTGAGACACCACAAAGGTCCGCAATTTGTTTTATCGTAACCACCAAAAGTACCTCCTATAATGCTGTTAAAATCTCTTAGTAAAGTTACACTATTATATACATATAATAACACAGCATTATAGGATAACTCATCAAAATTTAATTAACAACCGATATCTTTTAATTTTTTACCTTCCATGAGGTTCTGTTCAATTTTTTCTAATGTTACACCTTTTGTTTCAGGTACATAACGCATTGTTAAATATACAAATAAAGCATTCAATGCTGCATAGAGCCAGAAAGTCATTGTAGAACCTAAAGTATCAAGTAAAGTTAAGAATGTAGCACCGATTAAAGTACAAGATAACCAGTTAGTCATTGTAGAGCAAGCAATACCAAAATCACGGCTCTTAAGTGGTTGAATTTCAGAACATAAAATCCATACAACAGGACCTGCACCAAAACCAAAGCCAATAATTGCTAAAATTACCATACCAGCAGATAAGTAAGGAATCCATGTAGATGTATTTCCACTTTCTAAACCAAAGAAGCAAAGACCTAAAACAAATAAGGAAACAGCCATTATAGCAAAACATCTAGATAATGCTGGTTTACGACCAGATTTATCAACAGTACCTACAGCAATAAATGTTGCTAAAACGAATACAAGACCATTGACTACAGTACCTATCATCTGTTCTTCTGTAGAAGAGAAACCTGCAATACTTAAGATTTTTGGAGAATAATACATAATGATATTAAAGCCTGTGAGCTGTTGCATAAATTGAAGTAATACACCTAAAAATACTGCACGACGAACATTTTTATTAGCTTTGAATAATTCCCAACCAGCTTGTTTTACTTTTAAATTTTCTTTAATATCATGTAATTCAGTTTTTGCAATTTCAACATTAGTATGCATAGAACTTAATACATTAGCAGATTCTTGGAAACGACCTTTAGAAGCAAGCCAACGAGGACTTTCAGGCAATGCTAATACACATAAAATAAGTGCTACTGCTGGAATAGCAATGACCATGAGCATAGCTCTCCAATCACCAGTATAACTAAAATAAGTATCAGATAAGAAAGCTACTAAAATACCTACTGTAACCATTAATTGATAACCAGAAATAATACTTCCACGAGCATCTTTGTCTGACATTTCAGCTAAATATAATGGAGCTGTATAAGATGCTATACCTACAGAAAGACCTAAAATCAAACGAGCACCAATCAGCATTTCTACACTTGTTGCCATACCAGAACCAAGACAACCTACAATAAACAATGCAGCACCAATCATCAAAGATTTTTTACGACCAATTCCAGAAGATAATCTTGAAGCAATAATTGCCCCAATAGCTGCACCTACCATCATAGAGCTTACTACCCATTCTTGTAGACGACTTGTAAGTTCCCATTCTTTGGCAATAAATGGTAAAGCTCCAGAAATAACCCCTTGGTCAAGACCAAATAATAAACCTGCCATACCAGCAACCACAAATACAAAAATTCTCACAAATTTTACACGACTTGCTGATGTCGTTTGAAATGCTACTTCAGATTTTATTGTTCCCATTATTTACTCTCCTCTTAAATATATAAAATTTATAACTTAGCTAAATCCTGATAACAACCTTTTAATTGCGCATATACTTTCTTGTATAAAGCATGTCCTTGTTTATAATATTCACTTTCTTCTTTTATTGGACTGCAATTTGTTCCTGTTTTGATAAATTCATCACAAGCAGATACTACATCTTTGAAAATTCCAGCTCCTACACCAGCTAAAATAGCTACCCCTAATGCTGGACCTTCTTCAGAAGTCAATGTTTTTACTTCACATTCAAACATATCTGCAAGCATTTGGCGCCATACTGGGCTTTTGCCACCGCCACCACATGCCATCATTTCATCTACTGTTACACCCATTTCTTTCAAAATGTCATAACAATCGCTAAGTGAATATGCTACACCTTCCATGACAGCTCTCATCATATTTTCTTTTGTATGAATTGCAGATAAACCAAAGAATACGCCTCTGCAATTTGGATCAAGATGTGGTGTTCTTTCGCCCATCAAATATGGTAAATACATCAATCTATCACTGCCACATGGAATTTTTGCTACTGCTTCATTCATGAGTACATATGGATCTTTTCCCAATTCTTCTGCTTTTGCTTTATAATTATCAGCTATATTATCGCGGAACCATTTAAGTGATAAACCTGCTGCAAGTGTTACACCCATTACATGCCAGCAACCTGGTACTGCACAACAAAAAGTATGAACTCTACCTTTTGGATCAATACTTAATTTATCTGTATGTGCAAATACTACACCGCTTGTACCAATTGTAGTGAATGCTTTACCGTCTTTTACAATACCAGTACCAATAGCTGCTGCCGCATTATCTCCTGCACCACCTACAACTACTGTATCAGTGCTAAGTCCTGATAATTTAGCAAATTCATCATTGATATGTCCTGTTACTTCTGGAGATTCATATACTTTTGCCAATAAATTTTTTTCTATATCAAGTTTTGCTAAAATCTCATCTGACCATTGACGTTTTGGAATATCTAATAATTGCATTCCACTTGCATCAGATACTTCTGTTGCATACTCACCTGTCATGCAAAAACGTACATAATCTTTTGGCAATAAAATATGTTTACATCTTGCATAATTTTCTGGTTCATTATTTCTAACCCATAAAATTTTTGATGCTGTAAATCCTGTCAATGCTGGATTAGCTGTAATTTCTATCAATCTTTCAGCTCCAACCTTAGCAGTGATTTCTTCACATTCTTTTACTGTTCTTTGGTCACACCAAATAATTGAAGGACGAATTACTTCATTATTTTCATCAAGCATTACTAGCCCATGCATTTGACCAGATAAACCTACGCCTTTTACATCTTCAGGATTAATTTTAGATTTTGCCAAAACTTCTTGAATTGTATGTAAGGAAGCATTATACCAATCTTTTGGATTTTGTTCTGCCCAACCATTTTGTGGTTGATACATTGGATATTCTTCTGAAGCTGAAGCTATAACTTTCATAGTTTCATCAAATAATACTGTCTTTGTCGCTGAAGTTCCTATATCTAAACCTAATAAATATTTCATCATTTACCGCCTCTCATTTTGTGCTTAAGCACATTTGTTGTTTTAAATATATCACCTTTGAATTTATCCGTCAATATTTATTTTTAGCATTTTTCAGATTTTTTTAATATGTTTTTCTATTTTATTATAAATAAGTAAAAATATTATCTTTTAAAGTTTTTTGAATGACTAACACTTTTTATAAAAAGACGTTTTCTCCATTAAACCATTATTATAAATTTTCTAAAAAATTATTATTGACAAAAACATCACTACATGGTATTCTTTAATTGTTCTTGATTGTGCCTAAGCACAAAAAACAAAATAATAAAATAGTAAATATATTAGTGTATATATAAAAGGAGAGTATATTCATGTTTAATAATATTCCTGATGTAAAACTTGGTATCATTGCTGTAAGTCGTGATTGCTTTATCGTTTCTCTTTCTGAAAATCGTAGAAAAGCAATCGTAGAAGCTTACACTAAACAATATGGTGAAATTTTCGAAGCTCAAACTGTAGTAGAAAATGAAATTGATATGCTCAAAGCAGTTGAAGAAGTTAAAACTGCTGGCTGTAATGCTTTAGTTGTTTTCTTAGGTAACTTCGGCCCAGAAACTCCTGAAACTTTAATTGCTCAAAAATTCGATGGCCCTGTAATGTATGTAGCTGCTGCTGAAGAAACAGGCAAAGACCTCATCAATGGTCGTGGCGATGCTTATTGCGGTATGCTCAACTGCTCTTACAATCTCGGTCTTAGAAAAATCAAAGCATTCATTCCAGAATATCCTGTAGGTACTGCTGATGAAATTGCTGAAATGATCAATGAATTTAATCCTGTTGCACGCGCTTTAATCGGTGTAGCAAATCTAAAAATCATCACTTTCGGTCCTCGTCCACAAGATTTCTTTGCTTGCAATGCTCCAATTAAACCACTTTATGATTTAGGCGTAGAAATCGAAGAAAACTCCGAACTTGATTTACTTGTTTCTTATAAAGAACATGCTGATGACCCACGCATTGATGATATCGTTAAAGATATGGCTGAAGAAATGGGCACAGCTAACCCATATCCAGATCTTTTAAAACGCATGGCTCAATATGAATTAACATTACTTGATTGGGCTGAAAAACATAAAGGTTCTAGAAAATATGTAGTATTTGCTAATAAATGCTGGCCTGCATTCCCATCTCAATTCGGTTTTGAACCATGCTATGTAAATAGCCGTCTTGTATCTCGTGGTATTCCTGTTGCTTGTGAAGTAGATATCTATGGCGCACTCAGCGAATATATTGGTACTTGCGTAAGTGGCGATGCTGTAACTCTTCTCGATATCAACAACTCTGTACCAAAAGATTTATTCGAAGAAGATATTGCTCCAAAATATAAAAACTACACTCTCAAAGATACATTCATGGGCTTCCATTGCGGTAATACTCCTATGTGCAAACTCGCTAAAGGTGCTATCAAATATCAGCTTATCCAAAATCGTTTACTTGAAAATGGTGGCACTCCAGATATCACTCGTGGTACTTTGGAAGGCGATATTGCTCCAGGTAAAATCACATTCTATCGTCTCCAAAGTAATGCAGCTGGACAATTACGTTCTTATATAGCAGAAGGTGAAGTATTACCTGTTGCTACTCGTTCCTTCGGTGGTATCGGTATCTTCGCTATTCCTGAAATGGGTCGTTTCTATCGTCATGTACTCATTGAAAAACAATATCCACATCATGGTGCTGTAGCATTCGGTCATTATGGTAAAGCTTTATTCAGTATCTTCAAATTCTTAGGTGTTGAAGATGTAGCTTTCAATCAACCAAAAACTATGATGTACCCAACAGAAAATCCTTTTGCTTAATTAAAGATAAATATAATAAATAATAATAAAGAGCATCTACTTTTGTAGGTGCTCTCTTATAAATAGGAGGATTATTTCATGAGTAATTGTATTATTACTATTGGTCGTCAATATGGTGCTGGTGGTCGTGAAATCGCTGAAAAATTAGCTAAACAATTACAAATACCTTTATATGACCGCAAACTTGTAGCATTTATTTCTGCTCATCTTGAAAAAGGTGTTTCTCTTGATGAATTAGATTTAACATATGACAATCTCTATGGCAGTGTTTCTCCATATGAAACTATGTTTGCTGATTTGAATGTAGAAGACGATAATTATTTATTCACTCCACAATCAAAAGCTATCAAAGTACTTGCTGAAAAAAATTCTGGTATTTTTGTCGGTCGCTGTGCTAATTTCATTTTGAAAGATGTAAAAAATGCTCATCACTTCTTTATTTGTGCAGATGATGAATTCCGCAAAATACGAGGCACTAATGTTTATCATAAAGATTTATCTACATTAAAAAAAGAAGATGCTAAACGTGCTTCTTACTATAATTATTATACAGGTTCTACATGGGGTGATTGTGCAGATTATGATATGATAATCAATGTAGGTCGCTGTGGCATAGATAAAGCTGTAGAATTAATTGCTAATTACGTTAAATAATTAAATAAATCGCTAACAACTTTCTTTAAAAATATAACTTATTTAAAAGACTATAATCATCTTTATGATTATAGTCTTTTTTAATTTCCACAATAAAATATGAAAATATCTAAACTATTATATTTTTCCTAACTATTATGAAATAAATAAACTATGCTTTATCCAAATTCTCTGTTATATTTTCTTTGTAATTAAATATTAGAAATAAGGATGTGTTAATTTTGAGTAATACAACTAATAAAATGAAAGCATTAGTAGTCGAAGACATTAATACATTAACCTACAAAGATGTATCTATTCCGCAGATTAATGATGATGAAGTTCTAATTAAAGTAAAAGCTTGTGGTATATGTGGCTCAGATATTCCTAGAGTAAAAAACAATGGAGTACATTTTTATCCTATTATTGTAGGTCATGAATTCTCTGGAGAAATTGTAGAGTTAGGTAAAAATGTTACTTCATATTCACTAGGTGATCGCGTTACTGCCGCACCACTTATTCCTTGCAACAATTGTGATAATTGTTATCAAGGCAATCCTGCTATGTGTCAACATTATTCATTTATTGGTTCTCGTCAAAATGGAGCTATGGCTGAATATGTTGCTGTACCTGCAAAAAATATTGTACCCATTGCTGATAACGTAACTTATGCTCAAGCAGCTTGTATTGAACCAATTACTGTTGCTATCCATGGGGTTGAACGTGCTGGTGCTATAGATAGTGGTAAATCTGCTATTGTCTATGGATGTGGTACTATTGGTATTTTAACCATGCAATGCTTAAAAGCTAAAGGATTAGAAAAAATATATGTTATTGATATTGATGATTATAAATTAGAATTAGCTAAAAATTTAGGTGCTTATGAAGTTTTAAACTCTACAAAAATAAATATTCCAGAATATTTTAATAAGATTGGAAAAGTCGATTATGTTTATGAAACTGCAGGTGTAAATTTTTTACAATCACAAGTATTAGAACTTGCTAAAAAAGGTGGTCATGTTATTTATATTGGTACTGCCCATAAAGATGTAACTATACCAGCAAAATCATTTGAACTTATTTTACGTGGTGAACTTAATGTCACAGGTTCTTGGATGAGTTATTCTGCTCCTTTCCCTGGAAATGAATGGATTGCTGCTGCTGAATATTTACAAACAGGAAAAGTAAAAGTAGATGAAATAATTACTCATAAAATACCATTAAGTGATGGCATTAGAGCTTTCAATATATTATCAAATAAAAATAATAATGCACTCAAAGTTATGTATTATATGGATTAATTAATAATTGTGGAAATAAAAAATTTAATCATCACAATATGATATCTCTTTGATAGAATATTTCCACAATATCAGGAAATAAATTACCTATGAGTGTGTAAATATCTTTGTTATACTAAAATCAAACGGAGGATAACATAATGTTTACACAACGACAACGAAAAATTTTAGCTATTTTAAAACAACATAAAAATAATATAACTAGTGATGAAATAGCTCGCTTAGTAGGTGTATCATCTAGAACTATCCGAACTGAAATTAAAAATATTTTACCCATTTTAAAAGAAAACATTGCTAAAATTAATATTTCTACCCGTAAAGGATATTCTTTAGAAATTAATAATTATGAAAAATTTATTAATATTTTAGATGAACATATAACTAAAACACTTGATAGTGAAGCTAGAGTAAACTATATTATTCAACGATTACTAAATGCTGCATTAAAAAATCAATCTATAAAACAGCAAGATTTAGCTGATGAACTTTTTATTGGATTATCTACATTAAAAGCTAATCTTAAAGAAGTTAAAGAAAAATTAAAAAAATATAATCTAGATATCATTAATTATAAAAATCAAGGAATGCAAATAAAAGGTAATGAAGCCCAAATAAGATATTGTATTTCTGAATATATTTTTCGTGATAATTTAAAAACAGATGATTTTTACCAACATCTTTTTGCTGAATATAAATTAAATAACATCCATAATATTTTAATTCGAGTGTTAACCTCTTATGAATTAGTTCTCACAGACACATCACTAAAAAATCTTTTGGTTCATGTATTAATTGCTATGAAACGTGCAACTAAAGAACACAATGTAATGTATACATTACGTGAGAGTAAAAAAATTGAGCAACATAAAGAATTTTTAATTGCTACTTCTATATTTGAAGAAATATATAATCAATTACATATTGATGTTGCAACTAGTGAAATTTATTATCTTGCTCAACATCTTATTGCTAGTAAAAAATATATGGAAATCGCTAATGAAGAAACTAGTAATTATATTGAAAATCTAGTAATTGAAATGCTTCAAAGAGTTAATACTATTGTAAATATTAATTTTCTTCAAGATGATAATTTAATAAAATGGTTAAAAATTCATTTAGAATCAGTTATCCCACGAATTAGATTTCAAATGAATATCCGTAATGATATTTTAGATGTTATAAAGAATGAATACCCCCTAGCTTTTCAAATTGGTGTAATTGCTAGTAAAGTTATTGAAGAAAAAGAACATCTTACTATTGATGAAAATGAAATTGGTTATATTGCTGTTCATTTTGGCGCAGCCTTAACACGTATGGATATTAAAGCTGATAAAATAACTAAATCAGCAATTGTTGTTTGTGGTAGTGGTATTGGTACTGCAGTATTATTAAAAGCTAAATTAAAAGAATACTTTAAAGATTTAATTCATATCGTCAATATACTTCCAGGATATCAATTAAAAGAAAATGATTTAAATAGTGTAGACTTAGTCTTTACTACTATACCATTGCCTCATTTAAGTAATTTATCAACTGAAAAAACTGAAAAAATAATACACATAAAAAATCTTTTAAATAATGAAGAAATACATCTTATTCAACAAAAATTCTTTAAGAACTCTGATATTTCTAAAACTAATATAAAAAAATTTTTCCGCAAAGATTGTTTTATTACTAATAAACAATTTAATACAAAAGAAGAAATTTTAACATATTTAACAAAAAAATTAGAAAATAGTGGTTTGATTGATAAAGAAACTAGTACTTCTATTTTCGAACGTGAATCTGCTTCTCCTACAGAAATAGGTAATTTAGTTGCAATTCCTCATCCTATGGTAAATAATACAGCAATTTCTTCTATATCTGTATTAGTCTTAGATAAACCAATTATTTGGGTAGATCATCACGTCCAAGTTATATTTTTAATTAGTATAGCTAAAAGTGAATTTTACCTTTGGGAACCAATTTTTCTAAAATTATTTAAATATCTAGTAAAAGAAAATGGTATCAAAAAAATTATCAACCAGCCTAATTATGATGATTTTATAAAAAACTTTCAAAATGAATTTAATTAAGGGGCATTTATTATGACAGAAACTCTCTTAGATAAAAATATTATCTTACTTGATATTTCCGCTAAAGATAATATAGATGCTATCAAACAATTAGGTCAAATACTTGTAAATAATAAATATATTGATGCATCTTATACTGATAGTGTTATTGAACGTGAAGCTAGTTTTCCTACTGGTCTTGCTTTGACCAATGCTGGTATTGCTATTCCTCATGCTTCACCTAATAATAATATACAAAAAAATGGTATTGCTGCCGCACGTTTAAAAAACCCTATAAAATTTTATTCAATGGAAAATCCCGATGAAAAAATTTCTATCGATATGATTTTTATGTTAGCTTTATCTAGTAGTACTGAACATCTAGATGTTTTAAAAAAATTATTTATTGCTTTTCAAAATCAAGAATTAGTATCACAATTAAAAGTTTGTCAAAATAAAGAACTCTTTTTAAAACTTTTAGCTGATAATTTAAATTAAAATATTTAACGAATATTAAAGGAGTGTTTTATTATGAAAAAAATTATTGTAGCTTGTGGTGGTGCTGTAGCAACTTCTACTGTTGCGGCTGATGCAATTAGAGATTTATGTGCACAAAATGGTATTAAAGCAGAAGTTACACAAATGCGTGTTATTGAAATTGCTAACAATTTATCTGGTGTAGATTTAGTTGTTACTACTATGCGCATAAAACCAGATTTTGATGTTCCATATGTAAATGGTATGGCTTTTTTAACTGGTATAAATAAAGAAGCTACTGAAGAAAAAATTCTCTCTTATTTAAAAGACTAAAAATTATTTCATATTTTAATGAGGAGTTGTTTCTATATGGATATTATCTTAGGATTAGTACAATATTTTGTTGACCTAGGTGCAGCAGTAATGTTACCAATAGTTATTTTTATTGTAGCTATTTGTCTAGGTCAATCTGTAGGAAAAGCTATAAAATCTGGTATTTCTATTGGTATTGGTTTTATCGGTATTGGTCTTGTTATTTCATTAATGCTTAACAATCTAGCCCCAGCAGCTCAAGCTATGTCAGCAAATTTTGGTATTAGTATGAACTTAATTGACATTGGCTGGCCTGGTTCTTCTCCTATGACATGGGCTAGTAGAATTGCTCTCGTTGCTATTCCTGTAGCTATTATTGTTAATCTTATTATGCTTGCTTTAAAATTAACATGCGTTGTTAATATTGATATTTGGAATATATGGCACTTTGCTTTTACTGGTGCTATCGTAGATATCGCTACTGGTAGTTATGCTTTAGGAATTGCTGCTGTTGCAATTCATGCTGCTTTTGCTTACAAATTAGGGGACTGGTTCGCACCAACTGTTGAAAAATATTTTGGCTTAGAAGGTATTGCTATGCCTCATGGTACTACAGGATGGTTTGCTCCAATTTCTGTATTTGTTGATGGTATTTTAGATAGAATTCCTGGTATTAGAGATATTGATTTTAACCCAACTCATTTGCAAAAACGTTTTGGCTTATTATGTGACCCTGCAATTATGGGTGCAATCATGGGGGTTATTATTGGCATCTTAGCTGGCTATGATGTTCGTGGTGTTTTAACATTAGGTATTCAAATGGCAGCAGTTATCGTATTAATGCCAGTAGTTGTTAAATATATTATGGGTGGTTTAATGCCTATTTCTGAAGTAGCTCGCACTAAATTACAAAAAAAATTCAAAAATTCAAAATTCTATATTGGTCTTGATTGTGCTCTACTTCTTGGTGATCCTGTAGTTGTTACAGCTTCTTTATTATTTATTCCAATTACTATTATTATTGCTGCTCTTGTTCCAGGAAATCAGATTTTACCATTTGGTGATTTACCAACAATTGGATTTTTCATTGCTATGGCAGTAGGTGTTCATGGTGGTAATTTATTTAGAACATTAATTACTGGTAGTATTGTTATGTTTCTAGCTATCTGGATTTCCAATCAAATGATTGGTCTTCATACAATCTTAGCTGCTAATGCAGGACAACTTACTAATGCTACTGCACAAGTAGCTTCTTTAGACCAAGGTGGTAGTCCTTTAACCTATATTATCACTCAAATACTTCACACAACTAATATTATGGGATTAGCCGCTATTGGTATCTTCTATATCATTTGTGTTGTTTGTACTATTATTTGGTCAAAAAAACAATATGCTTCTTTAGATAAATAATATTCATATGGAGGTTTTAATTAATGATTTTATCCACTAGACAAATGCTTTTAGATGCTCAAGCAGGACATTATGCAGTTCCTGCATTCAATATACACAATTTGGAAACATTACAAGTAGTAGCTGATACTGCTAGTGAAATGCATTCTCCACTTATCATTGCTGTTACACCTTCTACTATTGATTATGCTCGCGATGAATATGTTGTTGCTATGGCTAATATTGCTGCAAAGCATACAAATACACCAATTGCTATCCATCTTGATCATTTCGAAGATATAACTCGTATTAAAAAAGCTATTGATGTTGGTTTTAAATCAGCAATGATTGATGCTTCAAAACTACCATTTGAAGAAAATATTGCTAAAACAAAAGAAGTTGTTTCATATGCTCATCATTATGATGCTACTGTTGAAGCAGAACTTGGCAAACTTGTTGGTGTAGAAGATGATTTAGTTGTAGACGATAAAGATGCTGCCTATACAAATCCTGATGATGCTGTTAAATTCGTAAAAGCAACTAATATTGATTCTCTTGCAGTAGCAATTGGTACAGCACATGGGCTTTATAAAGGAGAACCTAAATTAGATTTTGATAGACTTGTTGAAATTAGAAAAAAAGTTGATATTCCATTAGTATTACATGGCGCCTCTGATGTACCTGATGAATTAGTAAAAAAAGCTATTAAATTAGGTATTTGTAAAGTTAATGTAGCTACCGATTTAAAAATTCCATTTTCTAATGCTGTAAAAAAATATTTTAAAGAAAATCCTGATGCTAATGACCCAAGAAAATATATGACACCTGGCAAACAAGCAATGAAAGAAATTGTAAAACATAAAATTGAAGTTTGTGGTAGCCTTAATCGCTATTAAATTATAGGTGATAAAATTGATTCTAACTTTAAACTTAAATGCTTCTCTAGATAAGATATACACTGTAGACAAATTAGAATATGGCGGTGTTGTTCGTGCCAAAATTGTTCAAAATACAACTGGAGGAAAAGGTCTTCATGTAGCTAATATCTGTAAAGAATTAAATGAAAATTATTTAGCGACAGGTTTTTTAGGCGGAAAAATAGGAGAATATTTACAAAATAAATTAACTCAAAATCATATTAATCATGATTTTATTTCTATAAAAAATGAAACAAGAACTTGTATTAATATTACTACTCCCGATGGAAAACAAACTGAAATTTTAGAACCTGGGCCTTCTATTAATAAAGAAGAAACTGATTTATTTTTAAAAAAATATACTCAATTATTAACTTATACAGACATTATAGTTGCATCTGGAAGTTTGCCTAATAATTTACCATTAGATTTTTATGGTACCCTTACTCAATTAGCTACAAAACATCATAAAAAATTTCTTCTAGATACTAGCGGACAAACTTTAAAAGAAAGTCTAAAATATAAACCATTTTTTATTAAACCTAATAAAGATGAAATTGAACAATTAACTGGCATAAAAATCGATAGTCTTGATACTGCAATTTTACAAATACAAAAATTTCAAAATTTAGGTATATCTATGCCTGTAATATCTTTAGGAAAAAATGGTTCTATTATTGGATATCAAAATCAAATTTATCATGCTATTCCACCACAATATAAGGCAATCAATGCGGTCGGATCAGGTGATGCTTTTGTTGCTGGTATAGCTATAGGGCTTAAACGAAATTACCCTATTATAGATATTATTAAATTAGGTTCAGCTTGTGGTACAGCAAATGTTTTAGAAGCTGAAAGCGGTTTTGTTTCTAAGGATAATGTAGAAAAAATATTTAATTTAGTAAAGGTTAAACAAATTTTATAAAATGTAAAAAAGAGACTTTAATAAAAAATAAAGTCTCTTTTTTACATTTATCAAATATTAAATTCTACTTTGCCACTTATTCTAGCTTGTTCTAATACTTTCATGACATTTAAGCTATGTTCTAATGTTTTATAACAAGTAGCTAAATCTTGCTGTTTAAATATTTCTGTGAAGGCTACAAATTCATTGACCATGCGATGATTGTATTTTTCTTTATTTATCAAGATTTCTTCTTCGCCTTTTTTATGGACTTTTACTAACGCACAAGCATTCGGTGCTCCTACTAATTCCATATAGCCTTTCTCGCCTTGAAATACAATTCCGCTGATACTTTCGGAGTCTTTAGCTGCACTACATACTACTGTATAATCATCATAATCTAATAATGCTGTACCTGAAATATCTATGCCATTAAAACCTAGGTTTGGTCGATAAATAACTTCTTTTGGTATGCCTAATACACCCATGACAAAATGTAAATTATAAATATTTAAATCATATAAAGCACCCCCTGCATGTTCAGGGCTAAATGCTGGGGCTACATCTTTATTTAAATATCGATCATAACGGCTAGAATATTGTGCATAATTAGCATGAACATATCGCAATTGACCGATTTGATTTAAATTTTCTTTTATATATTGATAATTTGGCGCATATAAAATAGTGATAGCTTCAAATAAAAATAGATTTTTAGCTTTAGCTAAATCTATTAATTCTTGTGTCTGTTTTGCTGTAATGGTAAAAGGTTTTTCACAAATGACGTTTTTCCCTGCTTCTAGTGCTTTTTTTGTATATTCATAATGCACACTATTAGCTACAGCTACATAAATAAAATCTATTTCGCCATCTTCTAGCATTTGATTATAATCTGTATATATTTTAGCGATATTAAATTTATCTGCTATTTCTTCTGCTTTTTGTCTGCTCTGTGGTCGACTACATATAGCTACAATTTCTAAATCTTGAATGTCTTTTGTAGCTCCTATCATTTCATGTACAATTTTGCCGTTTCCAGCAATACCTATTTTCATAAGTATTCCCCCTTTAATATTTAGTTATATTTTGAATTATTTTTATCCCTGTATTTATTTCTGCCAAAGATAACGTAGCAAAACTCAAACGCATCTGTTTATTAGGGGCATTGCGCACAAAAAATGGTGCCCCATCACAAATTATTACCCCTTCATTTCTAGCTTTTTCAATTATCTCACTTGCACTTAATCTATCCGGCAAATTTAGCCACAAAGATAATCCCCCTTGTGGTTTTAAATAATCTATATCTTTAGGCAAATATTTCTTTGCCATTCTAAGAGCAAATTCAAATTGTGTTTTATACACACTGCGAATAGAATTTAAATGTTCTTGCCATAATCCTTCACGCAAATAATAATCAAAAACTCTCTGTGTAAGTCCAGAAGTTGCTATATCTGAAATATGTTTTACATTTAATAAAGTCTGTGCCAATACTTGGGGCATGATTAAATAAGCAAGTCTTAATCCTGGCATAAAAATCTTTGATAAACTGCGAATATAAATCACTCGATCATCTGTATCATACGCTTTTAAAGGTATAGGCGATTTTTCTTGATAACAAAGACCGCTTATATAATCATCTTCCAAAATATAGGCATTATAAAAACGAGCCAATCCCATTAAACGACGACAATTAGCTTTTGTATAAGATATGCCTGTAGGATTTTGAATATTAGGCATCACATATATCAATTTAGGTCTAAATTTCCTTAATTTATTTTCGAGGTCAACTAAGTCAATACCTTCTTTTGTCAATTTAATATCTATAATTTTTGCCCCACAAGAACGAAAAGCCGCTATCGCACCTGGATAAGTTGGATTTTCTACAAATACAATATCTCCATGTTTTAAAATAGCACGTGCCACTATATCTATGCCTTGTTGTGCACCTGAAATAATCTGAATGTATTCTGGCGTTGTATTTATCCTTTTTTTCGCTAATTCTTGAGTAATCGATTGGCGAAGTGGCAAATAGCCTTGACTGTCTTGATATGTAAATGCATATCCTTTGTCTCTTTCTAAAATTTTATTTACCACTTGCTTAAAAGTCTCTATGGAAATCATATCCGGATTTAAAGATATCGTACTCATATTTATCACATTTTTTTGACCTTGCAAAATTTTTAAATCATCAGTTAAATCAATCGGAATGTGATTATTCTCTTCTAATTCATCAATAGTATTAATCACTTGTTCAGCCACATAACTTCCGCTACCACGCTTACTAAAAATAAAACCATTTTTTTCTAATTCTTTGTAAGCATTAACTACTGTACTTGGATTTACTTGCAAATTTTGAGCTAGATTTCGCACAGCTGGTAATTTATACCCTGGTGATAATAAGTGCTGTTTTATCATTAATTTTATTTGCTCATATAATTGTACATATAAAGGCTCTTTTAAATCTTTGTCTAATTGTATCGATACAAATTCAATTAATTTATCCTTCATTCTTGCTATTTTTTTCTCCCTTATCTATAATTTATAAAATTTAATTTGCAAATTTAAATATTGTATTGATACAATTTTATCATTTTAATTAATATACTACAATCAAAGGAGTCTATTATGAATAATCGTTACAATTTAAATAAAAATCTTGCACAAATGCTCAAAGGCGGAGTTATTATGGATGTTACCAACGTAGAGCAAGCAAAAATAGCTCAAGAAGCTGGTGCTGTTGCAGTTATGGCACTTGAACGCGTACCTGCTGATATACGTCGTGAAGGTGGTGTTGCTCGCATGTCAGATCCTAAAATGATACGAGAAATTAAAGAAGCTGTTTCTATCCCTGTTATGGCAAAAGCTCGCATTGGTCACTTTGTTGAAGCTCAAATATTACAAGCTATTGGCATTGATTACATTGATGAATCAGAAGTTTTGACGCCAGCTGATGACGAAAATCATATCTATAAACAAGATTTTGATATTCCTTTTGTTTGTGGTGCTAGAAATTTAGGTGAAGCACTTCGTCGAATTGGTGAAGGTGCTAGCATGATTAGAACAAAAGGTGAAGCAGGTACTGGAAATGTTGTTGAAGCTGTTCGTCATTTTAGAACTATGCAAAAAGATATCAATAGAGTAAAATCTGCCACATCTAGTGAGTTAATGCATATCGCTAAAGAAATGGGAGCACCTTTTGATTTAGTTTGTTATGTACATGAACATGGAAAACTTCCTGTTGTTAATTTTGCAGCTGGTGGTATTGCCACTCCTGCTGATGCTGCCTTAATGATGCAATTAGGTGTTGATGGTGTATTTGTAGGCTCTGGTATCTTCAAATCCGGTGATCCACAAAAACGAGCAAAAGCTATTGTCGAAGCTACTACTTTTTACAATGCTCCTGAAAAACTAGCTAAAATATCAGAAAATCTCGGTGAAGCTATGGTCGGTATAGAAATAGATACTATTCCTCAAGAACAACAAATGGCAAAACGTGGCTGGTAATGTGATATGAATAAAATAATTGGTATTTTAGGTATGCAAGGGGCTATTGCTGAACATCAAGAAATCTTAATGCAAATACCACATACAAAAACTCGTATAGTAAAAACAGCCAAAGATTTAGATTGTATTGATGGACTTATTTTACCTGGTGGCGAGTCTACAGCTATAGGAAAACTTCTTGATTATTTTAGCTTGAAAGAAATTTTACAGCAAAAAATCATTTCAGGTTTACCTGTATTTGGCACTTGTGCTGGTTTAATTTTGCTTGCTAAAAATATTGAAAATGAAACAAATACGCATCTTGCAACTATGGATATAACAGTTAAACGCAATGGCTATGGCTCTCAATTAGATAGTTTTTCTACTAATTTATTAATTCCTACCATAGATAAAAATATGCCTATTCCTTTAGTATTTATTCGTGCTCCCTACATTACTAAAACAGGTAAAGATGTACAAAATTTAGCTACTTTAGATAATAAAATCATAGCTGCACGTCAAAAAAATATGCTTGTAAGCTCTTTTCACCCTGAATTAACTTGTGATTTAAGATTTCATCAATATTTCCTATCAATGATTTAAATCTATAATAAAAAATTCAATGAAATTTTCTAATAAAAAAGCAGGATATCTCCTGCTTTTTATTTATTATAAACTTGCCCTAAATAATGTGTTACAAACTGTTGTGCTATTCTGCCAGAGCGTCCAGAATGTTCTTTTTCCCATGCTCCTGCTTTTACGCGCAATTCTTCTTTAGATAATTCTATGCCATGCTGTTTTAATAAACCATCTACAATATCTAAATATTCTTGTTGGTTTGGTGCCATATAATAGATGATTAAACCAAATCTATCAGAAAGTGAAATAGTTTCATTCAATGTATCACTGCGGTGCATATCATCATCATTTGCCCCTCTATCTTTATAACTTTCTTTAATTAAATGACGGCGATTTGATGTAGCATAAATAAGTACATTTTCAGGTTTTGCCGAAGCACCACCTTCAATTGCTGATTTTAAATATTTATATTCCACTTCAAATTCTTCAAAAGATAAATCATCTAAGAAAATGATGAATTTCTTACTGCTAAAATCTCGCAGACGCTCCATAATAACAGGTAAATCTATTAATTGCTCTTTAGTTAATTGAACTAAACGCAAGCCCTTATCAAAGAAAGAATTAACCACTGCTTTTACACCTGAAGATTTTCCTGTACCTCTTGCCCCTACAAGTAAAACATTATTTGCTGGCTTATCTTCTACAAAGGCTTTCGTATTGGCTAATAATTCTTGTTTTTGATATTCATAGCCTATTAAATCTTGAAGCTTCATAGTTTCAAAATGTTTAATACCAACTAAACTATCCTCATCACTATCCCAACGGAAAGCTCGATAATCTGCCATATCTCCACTGCCAAATGTTCTATAATAATTAATAAAAACATCTGCCTTATCCTTGCTAGTTTGTGCTTTATCCAGATTTTCTACTAATAAATTGAACGCTGTAGATTGATTAATATTTGTCGGTTCATAATCATCTAATAAATCGCAATCCAAAAGTAAACTAGGTTTTAAAAGCAATAATTTTTCTATTAATTCAATATCATGACAAAAAGCTTGATACAAACTTTTACCGATTTTACCACCAGATTTTTCCACTGCATAAGACACACAATTACTTTGATGAGCCACAGTATAAATCATATATGAACGTATAATATTTCCAGATAAACCCAACTGTTCCGCTTTATTAATCAACTTAGCAGCAACAGCCCCTTTATTTAAATTTTCTCGAGAAATAGTTTTCTCGATATCTCTAAAAACATCATCATTGAATAAATCTTGAAATACCAATAAATTATGTAAATCCATAAAAATACTCCTTTCAAATGCGTTTCCTTATAGTTTACAACATTTCAATAAAAAATTAAACACACCAGCAAAAATTATTTTATAAACTATGCAAAAGTATCTATGGAAAAAACAAACATAAAATAAAAACCTCGAGAAACATAAAACTACCTTTCTCGAGGTTTTTATTATTGATAATATAAACTTCTGCTATTTTCCGCTATATTATTATTTATCAAATACAGAGATATCTAATTGGTCAAAACCACTTAATAACTCTTTCATCATAGCTGTGATTTTTGCACAATCGCCTTCGCCATTACCTTCTACATTAAGTGGCATATTTGGATCATGTAAAGATTGACGAAGCAATGCCCAACCATTTGCTTCACCTTTAAAGCTAATGCGTACACCTTCATAATTTGGTGTTACAATATGATAGCCTTTTTCTTTTGCACGAGCAGTAAATGTTTCTAAAACTTTTGCCCCATAAGCTTTGAAATCTTCACCTTTTAATTTTAAGCGATATTCTGCTGTTTCAAATTGTGGTTCAAGTTTTTCAATCAAGCTATTTAAAGTTTTACCTTCTGCTTTAGTTTTAGCTGCAGCAATTAAGAGTTTAACTGCCATATATGCACCATCATCAAGATAATAATTTTCTTTAAGTGCACCATGACCACTTGTTTCAATAGCGAGTGGAGATACTACGCCTTCTTCATTTAAGCGTTTGCATTCATTGATTACATTTTTATAACCACGTTGGAAACGATGATGTTTTAACTGTAATTCACCTTCTAAAAACGCAGTCAATTTATCAGAAGTTACAGAGTCAGTAATAATAGTAGAATTTGGATAATCTTTCACTAAGATAGCAGCCATCATAGCAATAAGTGCATCACGATTTACCTCTTGACCATCGCTAAATACAGCAGACATTCTATCTACATCAGTGTCAAAAATCAAGCCTAAATCAGCTTTATTATTAAGCACTGCACCGCGAATAGCGTCCATAGCTTCTTTATTTTCTGGATTTGGAATGTGATTTGGGAAATGTCCATCTGGATCTAAGTATAAGCTACCTGTAGTATCTGCACCTAACTGAGCTAAAACTTTTTGTGCAAAAAATCCGCCAGCACCGTTACCTGCATCTACTACGATATGATTGCCTGTAAGTGGTTTATCATAATTATCTTTGCTATTGATACCTTCACGGATTTTTGTACAAAGATTTTCAGCATAAAGAGAAACTAAATCAAATTTTTCTACATTACTAATATCCACTGTTTGTTCAGTCAATTCGCAAGCGATTTTGAGCATATCAGTGAGGTCTTTCTTTTCCATACCGCCATTTTCTGGTTCAAAGAATTTAATACCATTGCGATTAAATGGAAGATGGCTTGCAGTAATCATCATAGAACCATCATATTTTGTTTCTTCATATACTAAAGACATAAACATTGCTGGAGTTGTAGCCATAGAGCAATCAACAGCTGTTGCCCCTTGAGCTACAATGGCCATTAAAGCTTGTTGTTTTAACATTGGTGCAGAAATACGAGAATCATGACCTACTGCGATTTTTAATTCACTTGCTTTTTTGCCACTTTTTTTGCTAAGCCATAAAACGAAAGCTTGCACAATGCGATTAGCATATTCTGGTGTCAAAGTAACAGGTTCATCAGCTACACCTTCAACTGCTACACCTCTGACATCACTGCCATTTTGTAATTTTAAAATTGGATCCATAAAATCTACCCCTTTTTCTCTTAATCTATACTAAATATCTTTACGATATGTAGCTCTTTATCACTGTTAAAAATTCCTCACCATATTTTTGTAATTTAAATTCACCTACACCGCGAATATTTTTCATCAATTCTAAATCAGTCGGTTTATCTGTTGCCATCTGTGTAAGTGTAGCATCAGAAAAAATCATATATGGTGGTAATTTTTCTTTTGTTGCTAATTCTTTACGCAAACTGCGCAAAGCTTCAAATAATTCACCTTTAGCCTTGGCCTTTTTAACAATTACCATCTTTTGCCAAACCTTTTTTTGACCGCGAAGCACTTGCCATGACAATTCATTTAAAGTAACCACTGGATATTGGCTTTCTGTGATATCTAAATATTGCATAGCACTAAGTCTCAAAATTAAATCACTGATATCTTTTAGCTTTCGCTCTTTCATCAAGCCATACGTAGATAAACGCTCAAAATTAAATTGTTTTACCTTTGCACTTTTGGAACCTTTCAAAACCTCAGCTATCATTTTTACGCCAAAGCGTTCATGCATACGATAGACACACGATAAAACCTTTTGTGCGTCAATTGTAATATCTATTAATTCGCCTTCTAATTTGCAATTACTACAATTATCACAATGTTCTTCCACATCAAATTCACCAAAATAATGCAAAATAAATGCTCTTAGACATTGCGGAGTATGACAATAATCCACCATAGACTGCAATCTTTTATATTCTAATTGTTGGCGAATTTCACTTTCTGTAGATTTACTTATTAAAAACTTTTGAAGCTGTGTATCTTGCGGACTATACAGTAAAATACAGTTTCCTGAAAGTCCGTCGCGACCTGCTCTACCTGCTTCTTGATAATACGCTTCCATATTTTTTGGCATATTATAATGAATAACATAGCGCACATTTGGTTTGTCTATGCCCATACCAAAAGCATTTGTCGCCACCATGACAGAAAGATTATCATAGAGAAAATCTTCTTGCATTTGATTTCTTTCCTCATCTGTCATACCGGCATGGTATCTACCTGCTTTAATGCCCTTTATTTCCAATAAAACTTGCAAAGCATCTACATCTTTTCTAGTGCCCACATAGATAATTCCAGCTTCATCTTGATGTTTTTTTACATAATCTATGACAAATTTATCTTTTACTTCTCCTCTTAATACGGAAAAATATAAATTTGGTCTATCAAAACCAGTTACAAATACATTAGGTTGTTTAAGCCCTAATAAATTTATAATATCTGTTTTTACTTCTGGTGTAGCTGTTGCTGTAAAAGCACTGATAATCGGCTTAATACGCAGTGAATTAGTAAAATTTAAGATATTGCGATAACTAGGACGAAAATCATGTCCCCATTGCGATAAACAATGTGCTTCATCAACTGCCACCATACTAATATTTAAATTTTCAAAACTATTCGGTAAATATTCAGGTGTTAATCGCTCTGGTGCTATATAAATAATTTTATAAAAACCAGCAGATATATCTTGTAAATCCTTATATAATTGAGCTTTGCTGACAGAACTATTAATATATACTGCCGCTATCCCTAGCTGACGCAAACTATCAACTTGGTCTTTCATCAAAGAAATAAGTGGCGATATAACAAGTGTTACCCCTTCAAATAATAATGCAGGGATTTGAAAACAAATAGATTTTCCCGCACCTGTAGGCATAATCGCCACTGTATCATTTCTATTTAATAAACTTTCAACTACTTTTTTCTGCCCTGGTCGAAAGTCTTCATATCCATAAAATTTTTGTAGTATTTGTCTTGCTTTATTCAGCATCATAATATTTCAATAAGGCTTGAGTGCCATTATTTTCATAACCTTCTTTGGCTAATTTTTCATATAGAGATTTTGCCAATTTCAATCCTGGTAAATCTAAATTCATTTCATCAGCTGACTCTATAGCTATTTTCATATCTTTAATAAAATGTTTAATGAAAAATCCTGGTGCAAAATCACCTTTTAACATTCTTGGTGCTAAATTGCTAAGCGACCATGAACCTGCTGCTCCTGTAGAGATTACATCTAATAAATCCTGAGGATTTAATCCACATTTTTTCGCATAAGCAACAGCTTCACAAACACCCATCATATTAGAAGCAATAGCTATTTGATTGCTCATTTTTGCATATTGACCAGAACCAGCTTTGCCAAAATAGCAAATAGTTTTTCCCATAGCTTCAAAAATCGGTAAAACTTCTTCATAAACTTCTTTATTGCCACCGACCATAATGGCAAGTGTACCATTTTTTGCTCCTACATCTCCACCAGATACAGGTGCATCTAAAGATTTTATTTCATATTTTTGAGCTTCTTGATAAATTTCTTGAGCCAGTTTTGGACTAGAAGTAGTCATATCTATAATTATGCTTTGTGGTTTCAAATTTTTAATTACGCCGTTTTCACCTAAATAGATTTCTGCTACATCTTGAGGATAACCCACCATAGAGATGATTACATCTACATTTTGAGCTAAGGCCTTGGCACTATCAAACCATTTTGCGCCTTTGGCTAATAAACTTTCAGCTTTTTGCTTTGTACGAGTATAAACCATGACTTCATATCCGACTTTTAAGAGATTATCTGCCATGGATTTTCCCATTACACCAATGCCAATAAAACCAATTTTTAGTTTTTGCATATATTTCACCACTTTCTTTTACCTAAAACTTATTACAACATAAATTTATAATATAAAGCAGCTACACAAATCGTATAACTTATAAAATATTCCCATGAACTGCCCACGCGAAATAATTTTATACCTATTTTTCGCTTTCGCCAGATAAGTGGCACCTTGCCACAAATTCCATCTTCAATAATATGAAGTAAAGCGCCTACACAGACAAATATCGGAATTTGTGCTATTTCCCAAAATAAGTCTTTTAATACACCAACTTCATGTAAATAAAATAAAATAGCGATTATCGCTAAATAAGGCACTGTCCAATGTGTATTTTGGCGATGCTTTGAGCGCCATTTCCAATAAGCTTTGCTTTCTTTTGGTGGTTTACCTTCCAATCTATCTGGCAATACACTGCCAAAAAAACTATATGCTGCATATAAAAAATTTCCTGTTCCTGCAAATACAACTACAGTCGTTACTAATTTATGATTAGCCCACTTCACAAAAATTCTCCTTAAAATTATTATCTATGCCATAAAGGATAATCTCTATGTAAAATAAATCTATTATAGACTATAGCAATAAAAACTAATAAACAAATTCCTGGTATTACATCAAATAAAAAATAATTGATAATACCTTGTTCATTCGCTTTTAATAATATAATCGGCATAGCAGCAGATGGTGGGTGAATTGCTTTAAACCACGATTTCACTAACATAGCTATAGCTACTCCTAAAGCATAAACAATCCAATTATGCCCTAAAATATACGCCATTAAAATACCTACGATACTTGTAATAATATAGCCTAAGATAATATTTCTCGGCTGAGCATATTCACTGTCATATAATAAAAAAGCGATTATACTTGTCGCTCCAAATGGTGCTAATAATAAATTATTATCAATAGATTTAGATACTAAAGCTACAATACCAATGCCGAAAAAAATACCAATAGCTGATAGTATTTCATCTTTTTTCATAAAATTGAAATCCTTTATATTTTTTTCTTAAATCTAATTGCAATTATATCAAAAAATAACATTAATTTATAGCATACTATTGAAAAACTATTACGGTTTGAGAAAAAAGATAAATGCCATTATAATATATTTTAAAGAAAACGAACCGCATTCATTTTTATAAAATATAAATAAACAGGTGATTATTTTGGAACATACACTTAGTAAACGTGAAGCAAAAAAAATAAAATCAAAAAAAACCATCATTCAATCCGCTATCGTATTATTCGCTCAAAAAGGTTTGAAAGATACTTCTATTGCTGATATCATGCAAAAAGCGAATTTAGGTATTGGCACATTTTATAATTATTTTCAATCTAAAGATGATTTACTCCGTAGTCTGCTCATTCAATTAGCTATGGATATTCGTCAACATTATCTTGAATCTATAAATAAAGAAAAAACTCAAGCTCAAGTATTAGAAGGACTTGTTTTATATACTGCTAATCTACTAGACCAAAATCGTTTTATTTTGCCATTATTCATGCGTGCTGTAGATAGAAGTGCATTGACCATACAGCCACATGTTTCGATAAAAAAGCCACTTCCATTCAAAGATATTTTTGATGAAATCATTAAAACTGGTCAAGATAATGGTGAATTTCGCAGTGATATTCCAGCTGAAATTATCACAGAAATGTTTCATTCTCTATTTCAATCTGCTTCTTTTAGTAGCCTACCACTTAAATATCAAGAAAACATTCGCTATAAATTAAATTTAGTGCTTTCAGGTATTATTTTAAAATAAGATTTGTACGTATACAAAAAACAAATAAACATTTTAAAAGATATTTTGTGCGTATTTTTTCTAAAAGCTACAGTATAGTTGTAAATTCACTCCAAAAAGAGTATAATTTCGTTATGTTATTTTTATATAATATACAAATATATCTTTAGGAGGTCTTTTATAATGACAGCAAAAATGATCATTAATAAGCTCGGTACGCTTATTCTCATTGCCATGATTTTAGGCATTGCTGTTGGTTTGGCTTTAGGTGAAACAGCACAAATCTTTGCACCAATCGGCGACTTATTTATGCAATTAATCAAAATGGTCGTAGTACCTATGGTTTTATTCTCACTAATTGGTGGTGCGGCTTCACTAGGAAATTCTAGTTCTGCTGGGAAAATCGGTCTTTTAACATTTATTTATTATACAATTACTACTATCATTGCTACTGTTATAGGTCTTATTTTCAGTATAGTATTTAAACCAGGTGAAGGAATTAGTTTAGCTAGTTTAGGAGTTCAAGCTTCTAGTGAATATGCTGATAAGGGAGGTATTCCTGGATTTTGGGAAACTTTAATCGGTTTTGTTCCTGCAAATCCTTTTGAAGCTCTCGTTTCTGGTAATATTTTACAAATCATTGTATTTAGCTTATTTATCGGTTTTGCTATCGCTAACTTAAGCGGTGAAAAGAAAGAATTCTTACTTAAATTCTTCAATTATATGACTGAAGTTACTGTAAATATTATGACTGCTATTATGTGTATTGCACCTCTTGGTGTTTTTGGCTTAATGGCAGGCTCTATCGGTAAATTCGGTTCAGAAATTTTAGTAAAACTAGCTTATCTTGTAGTATTATATATTATCGTTCTCCTCATCGTTAATTATGGTGTTATTGGCGGTAGTGTTGCTATGTTCTCTAAATGTACTACATTTAAACAATTCTTTAAATCTATGTACAAAGTTCAATTATTCGCTTTCACTACTGCATCTTCCATGGCTACATTACCACTTAATATGAAAACAACTATTGAAGAATTGCATGTTTCTAAAGAAACTACTTCTTTTGCACTTCCTCTTGGTGCCACTATCAATATGAATGGTAATGCTGCTTATTATGCTATGGCTGCTATCTTCTTTGCTCAAATGTTTGGTATTGAACTCACTATTACACAATATATAGCCATTATCTTTACTTCTACAGTTGGTGCTGTAGGTCAAGCAGGTGTTCCTGGCCCTACACTTTTAGTAGTAGCCGTTCTTATGTCTGCTAACATTCCAATCGAAGCACTTCCAATTTTATTCGGTGTTGACCGTATTTTCGATATGCTTCGTACTGCTGTAAATATCACAGGCGATGCTGCTTGTGCAACTATCGTTGATAGATTTAGAGAATAATAATTAAACTGTTCATTTCTTTGATGACAAAGAAACGAACCAAAGAAATCACCGCAGATAAAATTTTAGTTTTGAAAATAATTATCGCTTCATACAACGCTTAGAAACTCGCTTCGCTCAAACATTCAGACTAAAACCGTATTCAACGATAATTATTTTCAATAACCTCACGGTTACCACTAAAATTTTATAATGCGGAAAAATAAATATTACCAAATATTATTAATGTAGATTATAGAATTACTCTTATTTATTATTCGTTTTTATAACCTCCACATTTTAGCATCTTTTTACAGTATCCAAGAACTATTAATAAAAAAGGAACAATATTTTGATGTATATCAAAATATTGTTCCTTTTTATTTATATTTCATTTTCTTCCATCAATTTTAGTTTTTTTCGCCAATAACGTGAATAAACTACACCTAATGGATTATGAGCAAGTACTCTATCTTTTGCAACTAATGTAGTTACAGGTCCATTACAATTTTTGTTAAATATAGCATCATGACCTACACATAAACCACAGGAAATAAATAAATCGCAACCTGCTTGATTTAAAAATTCAGCTTGATATTTAGGATTACACATACTTTCTGTTGCACTTTGGGGATTTATTTTTTTCAAACCTAATTTATCTTTTGCTATCGCACAATTTTTACAGCAAATAGATACTACTTCAAATTCACGTGCTAAAAATTTATTAATCAAATAAGCTTCTTTATTTAAACCGATACAAAAAGCTAAACCTAATTTTTTATAGCCCATTTGTTTGGCAAATTCTACAGTTTCCTCTAAACGTGTAAGCTCACTATAATATGTGGCTTCCACAAAAGCTGCCGCTTTCATTATTTTTTTCTCTTCATCTGTATATAAATCAATTACTTCATCTTGATTTATTTTTTTACAACTAATACCTCTGCCTGCACAAATATGACTTTTACAATTCACACAATCACCAATCATATTAACACCTCCAAATAAGTATATATTTATTTTATTATACAACAAAATACTACAAACTTAATTGTATTATTTATCACATAATAAACCCCTAAGATATCAATCATTTATCTTAGGGGTCATTCTTATAAAATATTATATTTATTCTACAATTTTATCTATACTTATAAGATTTTTATCACCACAACTAATATTTCCCTTAGTCTGTAAATTTATTTGATATTCTTTTGCATTTAAATTAGTAAATATTACTGGAGAAATTGATGATAATTTATGTTCTTTTAAAACACTTAAATCTACTTCGACAATTTTTTGTCCTCGTTTTACATTTTCCCCTGCTTCAACAAAAAGTGTAAAGCCTTCGCCATTTAAATTAACTGTATCTAATCCAATATGCAATAAAATCTCATTTCCATATTTATCTATAAATGCTATAGCATGTTTTGTAGGAAAAATACTATTTATGATACCATCTACAGGTGCTTTAACTACACCTTTAGTCAAATTTACAGCAAATCCATCACCAATAGCTTTTGTTCCAAATACTGCATCTGGTACATCTTTTAATTCCATAATCTCACCTTCATATGGTGATATGATTTCATTTAATCTTTCTGGATCTGCTTTAATTTCTACTGTTGGCTCTAAAATTACATCTTGCTTTGAATTAATAGTTTCTCCTTTTAAATACGCTTGTACTCCATCTTTCATTGCTACAGCTTTATTTCCATAAATAACTTGTACATTATTGCCTAAAATACTGACACCAAAGGCTTGTAAATGACTAAATGCTTCTTTTTGTACACTTGAAATATTCTTTACATCTACTCTTAATCTTGAATAACAAGCATTAACATTAACAATATTTTCTTTACCGCCTAAAGCATTGACTATTTTACCAAATAAATCACTATCAATTACATTTTCACCTGCATTACTACTCTCATTTTCAACATCATCTTCTCGTCCGGGTGTTTTTAAATCCCATCTAGTAATAGCAAATCTAAATAATGAATAATAAATTATAAATAAAACAATACCTACAGGAAAAACAAGCCACCAATCAGTTCTATTTGGTATTACATTGAAAAATAAGAAATCAAAAAATCCACCTGAAAAAGATAACCCTAAATGAGCCCCTAAAAAATTCATAACAGCACAACCTAGACCAGCAATAACTGCATGAATAATAAACAAAATTGGTGCACAGAAAATAAAACAAAATTCTAAAGGCTCTGTAATACCACATACAAAAGAAGTAATAGCCCCAGACATTAAAATACCATATACTTTAGCTTTATTTTGCGGTTTAGCACAATGATACATAGCAAGTGCTGCTGCTGGCATACTAAACATTTTTAAAACAAATAAACCATTCATAAAAGTACCAGCTGTAATCGGTACATTATCTGCAAGTTGTGCAAAGAAAATTAATTCATCACCATGAACTACTTGCCCTGCTTTATTTACATATTCACCTGCTTGAAGCCAAAAAGTTGGCCACCAAATATGATTCATACCAAATGGAATAGTTAATCTTTCTACTAAACCAAAGAAAAATCCTGAAATAACAGAATTACTATTAGCAATAGCTGTAGATAAAGCATTTATTTCATTTTGTATAGGAGACCAAATAATACACATAATCAAACCAATAAAAAACGATGAAAAAGCTGTAATTATAGGTACACTTCTTTTAGCTGCAAAAAAAGATAAAGCTTGTGGTAATTGAACATCATGAAATCTTTTATAAATAACAGAAACTACTACACCGATTATAATACCACCCAATACACCTGTTTGTAATGTCGGTATGCCTAACATTGATACATATGCATTAGAAGTTTGTATCATATCAGAAGTTATACCAAGAACTCCACCAATGGTTACATTCATAATTAAATAACCAACAATAGCCGATAATGCTGCTACACCATCATTATTTGTGAGACCAATAGCTACACCCGCAGCAAAAATTAATGGTAAATTACTAAAAATAATACCCCCGCACTGTAAACATACCGCAAATATATTTATTACCGTTTGACTCTCTGTAAATGGCATCATTTCCAAAAAATCTGGATTTGTAAAAACAGCACCTAACGCTAACAATAACCCTGCTGCTGGCAATATTGCAATAGGTGTTTGTAATGAACTTCCAATATTTGTTAAGGTACTAACAAATTTCATTGCTAATATTTTCATAATTCAATCCCCTTCTTTAAAATATATAAATTTATTTTTTTACCTATAGAATGCACAACTATCATCTTTTCAATTATAAACAATAAATAAAATACGATATATTCATGTTTATTTTTATAATACATCATTTTTCAATAAAAATCAATATATTTAATATAATATTTTAAGAATTTTAATTTTTTTATTCAAAAACAGCTTTAAAATTAATATAAATAAAAAAATTTATTGACTTTTATTGTTTTTATGTTAAAATAAACATAAACAATAAGTATTTACTGCAATACGATAATATTTTTAGCTAATTCAATAAGAAAACATTAAAGGAGATATTGATTATGTCTTTTCAAAAAAATCATCAAATTATTTTAAATGAATTAAACGATACATTAACTAAAATCTCTGATGAGGAAATCAACAATGCTATATGTTTAATTAATAACTCATCTAAAATATTTTTTCACGCCTTAGGTAGAGCTGGATTTATGGGTAAATCATTTATTATGCGTCTAATGCACATGGGTAAAGAAACGTATGTATTAGGTGAAACAAATACACCTAACTTTGAAAGTAACGATTTATTAATTATTTGTTCTGGCTCTGGAGAAACAGCTCAATTCATACAATTAGCTAAAAAAGCTCAGTCTTTAGGTGGAAAAGTTTTGGCATTTACAGGTACACCAAAGTCAACATTAGATAAACTATCTGATTGTTCTATTATCATTCCTGCACCAAGCAAAAAACAAAAAGATAACGACTTTTACTCTGTACAACCAATGGCTTCTTTATTTGAGCAAAGTGTACTTCTTACCGGAGATACTATTATTCTTACTATGATGGAACAAGGTCCTAATGGTAATGAAATGTTCCATCGTCATTCTAATTTAGAATAAAACAATATATATCAATAAAAAGGAGTATTTATTATGCAAGATTTACAAAAAATTGCCAATCAACTTAGAATTGATGTCATCAATGAAATAGCTAATGCAAAATCTGGTCATCCTGGTGGCTCTTTATCTGCTTGTGATATCGTTACTACATTATTTTTTGATAAAATGAATATTAATCCTCAAAATCCTAATTGGGAAGACCGAGATCGCTTCGTATTATCCAAAGGTCATGCAGCTCCTGTATTATATGCCGCTTTAGCTGAAAAAGGATATTTCGATCGTAAATATTTAACTACATTACGCAAAATTGATTCATTTTTACAGGGTCATCCTGATATGAAAAAAACTCCTGGTGTTGACATGTCTACAGGTTCTTTAGGTCAAGGTCTATCTGTTGCAAATGGTATGGCTCTTGCAGGTAAATTAAACCATAAAGATTATTATATTTATGTCTTACTTGGCGATGGTGAAATTCAAGAAGGTCAAGTATGGGAAGCAGCTATGACCTCTGCACATTATAAATTGGATAATTTAATTGCCTTTTTAGATTTTAATGGTCTACAAATTGATGGTACAAATAATGAGGTTATGAATGTAAATCCTGTAGATAAAAAATTTAAAGCTTTTGGTTGGAATGTTCTAGTTATTAATGGACATGACCTAAACGCTATTTCCGAAGCTATTGATAAAGCAAAGACTACTACAGGAAAACCAACTATGATTATCTGTAATACCATTAAAGGTAAAGGAGTTTCTTTTATGGAAAATCAAGTAGGTTGGCATGGGGTAGCACCTAATGAAAGTCAAACTCAAGAAGCATTACAAGAACTAGGAGGTAAATAATTATGAATCTTGCAACTCGTGAAGCTTATGGAAATACATTAGTAGAATTAAAAAATAATCCTGATATTGTAGTTTTAGATGCTGATTTAGGTCATGCTACTAAAACATTCAAATTTCATGATGTTTGTCCTGAACGTTATTTTAACATGGGTATTGCTGAAGCTGATATGATTGGTACAGCAGCAGGTCTTGCTACTTGTGGTAAAATACCATTTGCTAGTACATTCAGTGTCTTTGCTACAGGCAGAGCTTTTGACCAAGTAAGAAACTCTGTTTGTTATCCTAATTTAAATGTAAAAATAGTAGGTACTCATGCGGGTATCTCTGTAGGCGAAGATGGTGGTACACATCAAGCCATTGAAGATATTGCTTTGATGCGAGCTTTACCTAATATGAGTATTATTATTCCTTCTGATGATATAGAAGCTAGAGCTGCGGTACTTGCTGCTACTAAAATTCAAGGACCAATGTATCTACGTATGGCACGTGTAGCTTCGCCTACTTATCACAAAGAAAATTATAAATTTGAATTTGGCAAAGGAGAAATTATAAACGAAGGTTCTGATTGCACAATCATTGCCACCGGTCTAATGGTAGCCAAAGCATTAGAAGCAGCAAAATCTTTAACTAAAGAAAATATTAATGTTCGTGTAATCAATATGCACACAATTAAACCAATTGATAAAGATTTAATTATTGATAGTGCCCAAAAAACTGGAAAAATTGTAACAGTAGAAGAAGCTAATATTCTTGGTGGTTTAGGTTCTGCTGTTTGTGAAGTTGTTTCTGAATATTTTCCTGTACCTGTAAAACGTATTGGTATTAATGATAAATTCGGCAAATCTGGTAATCCAGATAAACTATTTGCAGAATATGGTCTTACAATAGATAATATCATTTCTACTGTAAAATCCTTATTATAAAAATACCCTAAAATTTAATTAATCAAACAAGAAAAGAGCTGTATTATCTACAGCTCTTTTCTATTTATAAACTTTATTTTAACAAATCTATACTTTGGGTGATAATTTGTATTCCTTTTTGTGAATAGTTACGTAAAATATTTTCATTCATCTCATTTGTTACTAAAATATTAATTACAGAAATATCATCAGCAAAAAATGTAGCTGCTGTTTCTAACTTTTCTTTATTAGCAATTACGATAATTTGTTTACTGCGATTAATAACTTCCTTCTTTAATATTGCTTCTTCATAAGAAGGAAATGTTATACCACTTTCTAATGATAAAGAAGATACTCCCAATATACAACATTCTATATTTATTTCTTGAATTTGTTTTATAGCACTTGTTCCTTTTATAATTTGTGTTGTATTTTCTAATTGACCACCTATTAAATTTATCCCTATATTTTTATTCGCACAAAGAACTAATGCAATTGCTGGCGAGTTCGTTATAACTGTACCTGTATAATTTTTAGCAAGACATTCTGCTAATTTTAAATTCGTTGTACCTCCATCAATATATAATACTTTTTTATTATTAATTAACTCTAGTGTTTTCTCTGCTAATGCTTGTTTTATCGATGCATACTGAATAATCCTGTCATCAAATGCTGATATTTTCTTTTCAATACGTAATACGCCTCCATGAATTCTTTTAACTAAACCTTTAGCTGATAGTTCCTGAAAATCTTTTCTTATTGTATCTTCTGCTACAGATAACTCTTTTACTAAATCATTAGTAATAGCACGTCCATCTTTTTCTACTCTATCTAAAATATACATCTGTCTTTCTTTTTTCAACATAATAATACTCCTTTTATTTTAACAATTAAATTCAATAAAACTCAATAATTTTATACAATTGTATCATAATTTTCAATAAAAATTAATACTTATTTTATATAAAAAAAATAAATTAAATGGATTATCCCAATTTAATCATTTTCTTGTTCTCCTATTTAATAATATTAATTTTTCTATTAAATCATCATTAGATATTTGTCCTAAATCTGTTTTCTTTGGATAATATTCTCTTAACAACCCATTTGAATTTTCGTTGCTACTTCTTTACCATGCTGCATATGCATCTACAAAATATACTTTTATATTTAATTTTTCTACTTCTTTGTAACATGCAAACTTTTTTCCTCTATCTGTTATTGCCAAACAATCTTTAGATTTTCCTTCACTAGATACTATAGTATCTAACTCTCAGTGTCCAAAAATTTTTCTATTCTTTATATTCTTTTGGTCTAGTTGAAATACTGTTTCCTATTAAAAATTCACCATGAGTTTCCTTTTTTTCTGCATTTTCCTTTATGTTAATACAATCCATCATTAACAAATCTATATAATTTATTTATAAATTTATGTGCTATAAAAGCTAATGAAGAAAACCATAAACAAGAAGCGATACAAACTCCTATGATAAAATATATAGAACTATCTCCTGCTAAAGATGTTCTAAAGCTACCTAAAATCAACGAACCATCAATAATAGCTTGAGGATTTAACCATGCGACAGAAAAAGCCGAAATAATTATTTTTGACAATCTATAATCATGAGTTGATTTTATTTCTAATTTGCTATTCGTTCTCCATAAATCAAAAGCAATATAGAAAATAACCATAGCTCCAATAAACATCACGAAATCACGTAAAAATTTATATTTATCTAATAAAATTCCAATACCTAAATAACAACTAATAGCCAACGAAATATCAAATATAATTACAAATATCGTAGTCAGACAAATTATTTTTACATTTCTTTGCATAGCAGAATTAATAACATACATATTTTGTATGCCAATAGGCATAACATAAGCCAATCCAAATAATAAGCCCTGTATAAAATATATCATTTTTATATCCTTAATACTTAATAATTTATTTTCAATTTAAATAAAAAGCTATAGCAAAATAAATTCTTTGCTATAGCTTTTACGTTATATTTTATTGTTCACCAATCATTTTTACTTCTGGATAAAGTTTCACGCCATGAGCTTTATAAACTCTATCTTGTACTTCTTTGATTAAATCAAGTACATCTTGAGCTGTTGCTCCGCCGATATTAACTACAAAACCAGCATGTTTTTTAGAAACTTGTGCACCACCAACAGTGAGACCTTTTAAACCTGTTTGGTCAATTAAAGTCCCTGCAAAATATCCAGGTGGGCGTTTAAAAGTACTACCTGCACTTGGATATTCAAGTGGTTGTTTTGTTTCTCTACGATTAGTCAAATCTGCCATTTTAGCTAAAATCTCATCTTGATTTCCTTCTTGTAATTCTAATTCAACTTCTAAAATCAAATTATCATTATCTTGGAAAATACTATGACGATAAGAAAATTGAGCTTCTTCATTTGTATAGTATACAAGGTTTCCTTCTTTATCAATAGCACTAACGCGATGAACTACATTTTTTATTTCACCATCATAAGCACCAGCATTCATAAAGATACAACCACCGATACTACCTGGAATACCCACTGCAAATTCAAGACCTGTAAGTGAAGCTTCACCTGCAAATTTAGAAACATCAACCATTAAAGCACCACATTGAGCTTTAATGAAATTACCATCTCTTGTAATTTTAGCAAAACGTTCATTTAAATTTACAACAATACCACGAATGCCTTTATCCATAACTAACAAATTAGAGCCATTACCAAGCATTGTAAGTGGTACATCATATTCTTTTACTATTTTTATAACAGCGATAGCTTCTTCAACTGTTGAAGGCATTACAAAGCAATCAGCTGGACCGCCAATTTGAAATGTAGTATGTTTAGACATTGGCTCATCTATTAACACACTATCATCTGGCAAAATTTGTTTTAATTTAGCTATACATTCATTTAATTTTTGCATTATTTATGCTCCTATCAATCTAAATGATCAAAACCAACTTGTTTTAAATTTGCATAATCAAGTTGTCGCATAGCCTCATAGGCAATTACAGCCACAGAATTAGATAAATTTAAAGAACGTGATTCACTTATCATCGGTATGCGAATGCAATCGTCCCAATGTTCTTTTAAAATACTTTCAGGAATACCTGCTGTTTCTTTACCAAAAACAAGCATATCATCCATGCCATAAGTTACATCACTGTGTACATGATTGGCTTTTGTTGTAGCATAATGAAATTTATGACCTTTATATTTTTCTAAAACTTCATCAAAGTTTTCATGATAATGCACTTTTACTAAATGCCAATAATCAAGACCTGCTCTTTTTAAATATTTATCATCAGTAGAAAAACCAAGTGGTTTTACTAAATGAAGTTCAATACCTGTATTTGCACAAAGACGTGCAATATTACCAGTATTTGCTGGAATTTCAGGTTCAATCAAAACAATATGCACTTATTTTCACCAGCCTTATTAAAGAAGCACTTTATGAGAAAGATTTACTCTACCTTGACGGTCAATTTCTGTAACTTTTACTTCTAATTCATCGCCAATGTTTACAACATCTTCTACTTTTCCTACGCGTTCTTTTGCTAATTGAGAAATATGGCATAAGCCTTCTTTACCTGGTAAGATTTCTACAAATGCACCAAAATTCATAATGCGTGTAACTTTACCTTTATAAACTGCACCAACTTCAACTTCAGCAGTTAAAGCATTAATCATATCTTGAGCCTTCTGTGCAGATTCAGCACCTACTGCTGTGATAAATACATTACCATCATCATGAATATCGATTTGTACACCAGTTTCATCAATTATTTTTTTAATTGTTTTTCCGCCTGGTCCAATTACATCGCGAATTTTATCAGTAGGGATTTTCATGCTATTTACGCGTGGAGCGTATGGAGATAATTCTTTATTTGGTTCACTGATACATTCAAGCATTTTGCTTAAGATAAATTCACGGCCACGTTTTGCTTGAGCAAGAGCAGCTGCTAAAATTTCTCTGCTAAGACCATCTACTTTAATATCCATTTGAATAGCTGTGATACCATCTGGAGTACCTGCTACTTTAAAGTCCATATCACCAAGAGCATCTTCCATACCTTGGATATCTGTTAAAATTGTGTAAGCATCGCCATCTTTTACTAAGCCCATTGCACAACCAGATACTGGTTTTTTAATAGGTACACCAGCGTGCATTAAGGAAAGTGTACTACCGCATACACTACCCATGGAGCTAGAACCATTGGATTCTAAAACTTCAGATACAAGGCGAAGTGTATAAGGGAATTCTTCTACAGAAGGAATAACTGGCACTAATGCACGTTCTGCAAGCGCACCATGACCGATTTCACGACGACCTGGGCTACGCATTGGACGAGCTTCACCAACGGAATAACCTGGGAAATTATAATGATGAATATAACGTTTAGATGTATCATCACCGATACCATCAATTACTTGTTCATCACCTAAAGCGCCAAGTGTAGTAACATTTAAAATCTGAGTCTGTCCACGAGTGAAAAGTGCACTACCATGTGTACGAGGTAAAATACCTACTTCACAGCTAATAGGACGAACTTCTTCTAAGCCACGACCATCTGGACGAATTTTTTCATGAGTGATCATATGACGTACAATACCTTTTAAAGTTTTGTAGAGCACATAATCTATTTCCATATCCATTTCTGGGTAAAGTTCTAAGAAATGTTCTTTTGCTTCAGCTTTTACTTCTGCTACATGTTCATCACGGCGAAGTTTATCAGCATCACGAACAGCAGCATCAAATTTATCATAAGTGTATTCATGAATAGCATTTACAAGTTCTTCTGGAACAGTAAATAATTTTGGCTGATGTTTTTCTTTACCGCATTTTTCCATCATTTCTTGCTGGAATTTTACTAAGCGTTTGATTTCTTCATGACCAAATAAAATAGCATCAAGAACTACTTCTTCGGATAATTCATTTGCACCAGCTTCAACCATCATTACAGCATCATAAGAACCTGCTACAGTCAAGTTTAAATCAGATTTTTCACGCTGTTCAACTGTTGGATTGATAACAAATTCGCCATCAATACGACCAACACGAACACCAGCGATTGGCCCTAAAAATGGAATATCAGAAATAGAAAGTGCACAAGATGCCCCAATCATACCAGCGATTTCTGGAGCATTATCTTGTTCTACAGATAAAACTGTAGCTACAATCTGAACATCATTTCTATAACCTTCTGGGAATAATGGGCGAATAGGTCTGTCGATTAAACGGCTATTTAAGATAGCAGATTCAGCAGGACGACCTTCTCTTTTTATAAAACCGCCAGGTATTTTACCAACAGCGTACATTTTTTCTTCATAATCAACTGTTAAAGGGAAAAAATCTACTCCCTCACGTGGCTCAGCAGAAGCTGTTGCTGTTACTAAAACTACAGTTTCACCATATCTAACTAATACAGCGCCATTTGCTTGTTTCGCCATTTTGCCTGTTTCTACAACAAAACTGCGACCGCCAAGTGTTGTTTCAAAAGTATACATAACTTACCTCCTATTTATGTATTTATCAATATTTTAATCTTTGTGTCTATATCTATTTTAACTTAAAATCAAGCAAACTAAAAGAAAAAGCGGGAAAGGCTCCCGCTTTTTCAATTAATTATTTACGTAAATTTAATTTTGCAATAAGAGCACGATAACGTTCTACATCGATATCATATAAATAGCTTAAAAGTCTTCTACGATGACCAACCATTTTTAATAAGCCACGACGGGAATGATGGTCTTTTTTATTGTTTTTAAGATGTTCAGTAAGATATGCGATACGTGCAGTTAATAAAGCAACCTGTACTTCTGGGGATCCAGTGTCACCTTCATGAGTAGCGTTATCTTGAATGATTTGTAATTTTTGTTCTTGAGTTAACATTAAAATATCCTCCTAAATTTTATTTCTCCCGAATCCACGACAGCGTTGGAGTTTCGCTTACCCTAGAATGGGAATGTCTTTTGCATACAAAAATTAATATATCATAAATAAATATCACTGTAAAGAAAAAGATTAATGCTTTTATTTTAAGGATAAATATATATTTCAACTTTTTTAGATAATTGTTACAATATATCTAAACCATTTTATTGTCAGAAAGGAATTTTGTCATGCTAAAAAATAAAAAATTTGCTTTTTTTGATATGGACGGCACTTTAATTGACTCTGTTGGCATCTGGAACCAAATCGACCAAAAACTCATTGAAAAATTAGCCAATAAAACAATTGATGAAACAACTGTGCAAAACGACCGTGATACACAATTAAAAAAATTCAATGCACAACCAAATCCTTATTTATGTTATTGCCAATATCTCAAGGATAAATATTCAGCTCAAATTTCAGCTGAAGAAATCATCAAATTGCGTTATGAAATAGCTCAAGATTTTCTCCAAAATATAATCGATTATAAACCACAAGCCGATTTAGTCATCAAAAAATTAAAAGCAAAGAATTTTACACTTACTATAACAACAACTACAAAACGCACAAATATGGATATATATCGCACTTTAAATAAAAATATCAACGCCAAAGCTCCACTTGATGAATATTTTGATTTAATCTACACACGTGAAGATGTCAGCAAAATCAAACCAGACCCTGAAGTTTATCAAAAAGCTATGCAAAAATTTAATGCCAAACCAGAAGAATGTATCATCTTTGAAGATTCATTAATCGGTATTGAAGCTGCTAAAAAAGCTGGTATTGAAACCATTGCTATTTATGACAAATATTCTGATGCTGATACAGAGGCAATAAAAGCACAAGCTGATTTTTATCTCCACAATTATACAGAGCTTCTATCCTCTATTGATGAATTATAAACAAAAAAGGTTATGCAAAAGCATAACCTTTTTTATTAATCAATTTCTATACCTTTTGTTTCTGGAACAGTGAACCACATAAAAATAAGTGCTATCGGATAAATAACAAATACAAGACTCATTGCTCCTATCAAGCTTCCGCCTGTTGCCAAATAACCAATTATAGCAGGGCCAAAGCCAGATAGACCACGACCTGTACCAAAAATTATATTTTCTGCAGTAGAACGTGCTTCAGATGGATAATTTTCAGCAATAACTGCACCATAACCACCCATCATGCCATTTACAGTGAAGCCTAATAAGAAACTTCCCCATAATAGACTTGCTTGACTTGTGAAAAAAAAGAAATAGATTACACAGTAAATTGTTCCACCAATATACCAAAGTGCAAAAGTCTTTTTACGTCCAATTTTATCTGCCAAAATACCAAATAAAATTATACCTAAAACCATACCAGCAATAGATATTACCATCCAACCACTTGTCTGCGCTAAACTATAGCCATATTTTTGAGATAAAATTGTTGGCATCCAGCTAAATATCGCATAATAGCCAAAGTTTTGCACTAAACACATCACTGTAAGCCCTATTGTTGTCGCTGTTATTCTCTTTGTAGTGAATAATTTTTTAAGTGGCATACCTGCCAAATAATAATATTCTTTTTGTTCTTTTTCAGTAATAGTTCCATTTTCTTTTTTAGCAATCAATTCTTGCTGACGCTGTTTTTTACGTTGCCATAAAATTGGTTCTTTAAGATGCATACGTACATAAATTGCGATAAGTGCAGGTACTAAACCTACAAGAAATACTGCACGCCAGCCAAACATTGGCACAATTATAGCTGGTATAACTGCTGCTAATAATACACCGCCTTGCCAACCAAGCGCTACCCATGAAGTAGCTCTTGCTCGCATATCAGGTGCCCATGTTTCAGTAACAATCGCCATACCAATACCAAATTCACCACCGATACCAAGACCAATGATAAAGCGTAAAACAAGTAACACTGTATAATTATCAACAAAATACATCAAGAATGTGGCTACCGCAAATAAAATTATCGAAAAAGATAATATCTTTGTACGTCCATATTTATCTGCTAACAATCCAAAAATATATGAACCAATCCACATACCAATCGTTGTTGCTAAAGTTAAATTCCCAGCTTCTGCTGTAGTAAGTCCAAAATCTTTAATAATAAAAACTAAAATAAATGATAATAAAAACATATCCAGACCATCAGCTGCGTATCCTAATACAGCACCTATTAATGTCTTAATATAATGGTCAGCTTCTCCTTCTACATGTTTTTCCTTCGCCATAAAAATCCTCCTCTTATTATCTATACTATCTTTGTCCAAATATATATATGTACAAAAATACATATATAACTAATAATTAATGTCATATATGTATTTTTTGCAAACTTAAATATCCCAATGAATTTTTTCTGGTGAAGGGCAAGCATGGTCAATCGTATTTAAAATCCATGCGACATTATTATGAGTAGCACTAAAAGCTTTTTCTATAGCAGGCTTATATTTTTCAGGAATATCCATAAAAGATAAAGCCTTTCTCATATAATTTAAAGCTTCCTCTTTCATCAGACCGGTAGCCATTAATTGAGCTTTAAAACGATAACCATAATATAAATAACTATTATGTTTCACGTCTAAATTCTCAAATACGCGAATTTTTTCATCGATTTCGTTTTCAGCTGTTTCAATATCTTGCTTATTATATAATAAATTCCAGCGGTCAGCCCAAACTTCTCCACGTAGAATATATTTATATAAATAATCTGTAGACTCTACTAATTGCACAGCTAAATTTATATAGTGAAGAGCATCATCATATTTTTTATCTTCACGAAGGCAAGAAGATAATCTTTGCAAAGCATAAACTTTTTCTTCTACCTGTTCAGGATTTTCTTCATCTATTTCTACTTCAACAACAGAACGAAACAACTCTATTGCTTCATCATGTTTTTTTAATTCTGGCATTGCCAAAAAATGAGCTAGACGTGCTCTACTTCTCCAATCATCAAAACCGCCAGCAAATAAACTAGCAGGTGGACTCGCAGGTGAATCCATTACATAATGTGTAAGTTCATGAAACTCATGACTGTTCATGTAAAAACCTCCTAATATTCATCCTATTTCTCAATATTGACTTTATATATAATCTAATATATGTTGAATATATTAGATATATTTTATCATATATTACTTATAAGGCAAAAGAGAGGTTTTTTTCATGAAAATAGGTTTTATTGGTATTGGTTTAATGGGTGGTCCTTTAGCTCGAAATCTTATTCGTGCCGGCAAAGAAGTTTATATTTATGGCAGAAATCAACAGCATATAAATAAAGTATTAAGTGCTGGCACTACAGGAAAAGCTGTAAAAAATATTAACGATTTAGCTATTTGCGATATTATTTTTACATGTTTGCCACTTCCACAAACAGTAAAATCAATCATGATAGAAAATAATGGCTTACTCAGTCAATTAAAACCTGGCTCTATCTATATTGATACTAGTACTATCGACCCTAGTACTGCTATAGAAATAGAACAATATGCTATTCATCATAATGTCCATTATATAGCTTGTACTTTAGGATTAGGTCCTGCACAAGCTGAAACAGCTTCTGAACCATTATTTGTTGGTGGCAATAAAGAAATATTTACAAAAATAATGCCTATTTTAAACTTAATTGGTTCTCCTGTTCATTACTTAGGTGGTGTAGTTCAGGCTTATGCTTTCAAAATAATCAGTAACATGATTGGTATGACTAATCTTGCAATACTTGCTGAAGGTATTCATCTAGCACAAAAAGCTAATATAGATATTGAACAATTTTTAACATTATTAGCACAAACAGGAGGAGATTCTAATCAATTAAGTCGCAGAGGTCCAGCCATAGCTAACAATGATTTTAGCAATCGCTTTGCTGTTGATTTAACTTTAAAAGATTTAACTCTTGGTTGTAATATGGCTAAAGATTTTAATTATACTCCTATATTTAGTCAAAAATCCCGTGAACTTTATCAAAAAGCTTCAAAACAAGGTTATGGTGCAGAAGATTGTTGTGCTATTTATAAAGTCCTTGAATAAAATAATTCTAAAAACTAAAAGAGATTATGGTTTATTATCCAAACCATAATCTCTTTTTTATGCTCAAAACAATATAATTCTTATTTTTTGTTTTCTAAATAATGAGGAAGCCATGCAGAAAATAATGCTACTATTGGCACTGTTAAAATAACACCGAAGCTACCAGATATCCCTTGCATGATTTCTATACCAATAGAGTTTGAATTTATCAATTGCAAATATGGTAAATCATATACATAATCTAATACCCATACACCAAGAGAGCCACCAAAGAAAGCTAAAATAAGTGTTGTTGACATTGTACCCATAATATCTCGTCCAACATTCATACCGCTTTTAAATAATTCTTTAGGTGTTAATGCTGGATTTTTAACATGCAATTCTTGCACTGCTGAAGATACATCCATCGCTATATCCATTACAGCACCTAAACTTGCAAATAAAACACCAGCAAAAAGTAATTGACCTACATCAATTAAAGTATTTTGTCCAATAAATAATAATGCTTCAATATTGGATACATTATAACCTGAAAGTGATGTGAAATAGCCAAAAATATCTGCTGTCAAACCTGCAATTAATAAGCCAAAAAAAGTTGCCAAAATAGCAGATAAAGCTTTTATTGTAAAACCATTAATCAAGCAAATGGTCATCGCTGTAACAATTGTCGCTGTAAAAATAGCAGCTAAAGATGGAGAAGTTCCCTTCATTATCATAGGGAAAAATACAAATACAAAACAAATGAAACTAAAAATAAGTGCAATAGCCGATTTTACACCTTTTTTCCCACCAATAATACAAAGTGAAATCAAGAAAATAGCTATAAAAATATATATTGGCATAGAACGGTCTACATTATATACAGTAGTAACATGTAATTGCCCCACTACACTAGAAATAGTGATTACTTCTAAACCTGGCTTACATGCTGTTCCAAATAATAATCCATTAGGACTATTTGCCTCCAAAATCTGCCCTTTTTGTGGTCCAGTTTCCATCTGTAATAATACAACTTGGTCGCCCACACGAGAACCATCTTCTTGTATATTATCTTTTAAAACTTCAACTACTGTTGCTTTTTCAAAAGCGCGTCCTTGTGTATTTACTAAAGTTGGTTTTTCTACTTGATTATACGATTGTAAAAAGAAAAAACCACCTATTAATATACAAATAATTATAATCCCACGAACCCAAATATTTTTTAACAAATTCATAAAAAATTCCTCTCTTATTATCATTATATTAATTTTTTTAATGTAAAAACTGCGGTAAAGCATATACTTTACCGCAGTTAGAGAAAAATTAAATCTTACTTATTATCTCTTAATAATGCTATAAGCTTCATCGATTGGTGTGCCTGTTTGAGCATCATATGTGTTAATAGTAAATTTATCATCAGTAATATTGATTACAGAATATGTCGGTCTCCAAGTCTGGCTACGAGCAGCTACATAATCTTGTTGCTGTTCAATTAAATTATAGAATTTAGAACCAGTTGCAGAGTTAGAAGTCATGTAGAATACACCTTCTGGATTTACTAAAGTGCCTTGTTTCATATCAGCAATAGTGTAGCAACGATTTTGAGAAGTATAGTATTCTTTGAACGCACTGTCAGATTTTAATTTATTATCAAGTACTTTATGGTCTTGTCCATGTTGACCTACTTTATATTCTGCAAAATCATCATATTGTTTACCATCACTTGTAAGCTGATAAGTACGAGCATAAGTATGGTCATGACCTTGTAATACTACATCGATATCATTTGCATCAAAAATAGGTGTTAATTGGTTACGTAAAATAATACCATCAGAGTCAGAGTGGTCTAAGCCTGAACCGTAGATATCTTGGTGCATTACAACAATACGCCATTTTGCATTTGGATTTTCTTTTACTGCTTTTTCTACTAAAGCTTTATGGTCAGCTGCATTATAGTTATTAGCATTGATGACAATGAACAAAGCACTGCCATAAGTATAATAATATCCATGACCTGCAACTGTAGAATTAGTTTCTGCTGTAAATGGATTTGGCACATTGAAGTGATTTTGATAGCTAGTAGTCAAGCAATCATGGTTACCAATAGCTACTGCTTGTGGTAAATTGCGGAAAGCTGTTGCAGATAAATATCCGGAGTATTCATATTCCTGTAATAAATGTTTTTCAGCATTATTACCAGCTGGTTCATTAATTTGGTCACCAGGAGATACTAAGAAATTAATTTCTGGATGTTGTGCTAAAGCACTATTTAATGTTTTATTCCAGTTATAAGCATCATTTCTAGCTGCAACATCTTCACTTTGTTCTACAGCACTTTCATTTGGAACTTGACCTTTAGAAGCACCAATCTGTGGGTCACCTACATACATAAATGAGAAATTATGTGGATCGCCTGTTTTATATTCATGAGCTTGTTGCCATTTACCATTTAATTTTACCTGATAATAATATGTAGTATTTGGTTCAAAGCCATCAGCTGTTACTTTATTGCTATAATACTGCACACCATTGATTACAGTACCTTCTGTACAAGTACCTTTAAATTCTTTAGCGTTTTTCATATCTTTATTATCAGCAATACGCACTACAGCTTCATTTGCTTTTTCTTTAGAATACCAACCAAAATTTAATTTAGAAAAATCGGAGCCTGGAATTAAAGCAACTTGTTCATAATTTGTTTTAATTTTATCCCAGTTAGCTTTCCAATCTGCCCAATCTGTATGTTCTGATACAGCTGTTTTAGTAGTAAAAGCTGGTGTTAAAGAAGCATCATTCCATTGTTCTGTTGCCGCATAAACAGTTAAAGAGCCTACACTAAGTGCTGCACTTAAGCATAAAGCTAACATTCTTTTTTTATTTTTTTTCAAATAAAACACAAAAGTCACTCTCCTTAGTTCTAATCAAAAGTAAGATAATTTCTATATCTTTTGTAGATATATTTATTCTATATTTTATTTTTAAAAATACTGTAAACGTAACGTAAAATTTAAATAAATATATACAAAAATAACTGTAAAATAAAAGTGATAAGAAAAATTCTTATCACTTTTATATCAAATCATCATTTATTTTTTTACAATTGTATAGGAGCTATCTATTGCTTCACCTGTTTCTACATCATAAGTATTAACAGTGAAACTATCTTTTGTAATGTTGATTACAGAATAAGATGGTCTCCAATTTTGACTACGAGCTGCTACATAATCTTGTTGTTCTGGAATTAAATTATAGAATTTAGAACCAGTTGCAGAGTTAGAAGTCAAATAAAATACACCTTCTGGATTTACAACTGTACCTTGTGATTTATCGGCTATATTGTAGCAAAGATTTTGAGATTTATAATATGCTCTAAATACGCCATCTTTTTCAAAGCGTTCATCAAAATTATCGTGGTTAAATCCACCTTGATCTTGTTTGTATTCTAAAAATTCATCATGTGCCTGTCCATCACTTGTAAGCTGATAAGTACGTGCATAGCTATGATCATGACCTTGTAATACTACATCAATATCATTTGCATCAAAAATTGGTGTTAATTGTGTACGCAAGATAATACCATCAGAATCTGAATGGTCTAAACCTGAACCATAAATATCTTGGTGCATTACAACAATACGCCATTTTGCATTTGGATTTTCTTTGATAGCTTTTTCAATCAAAGCTTTATGGTCTGCTGCATTATAGTTATTAGCATTAATGACAATGAATAAAGCATTACCATAACTATAAAAATATCCGTTACCAGCAGGTGTTGGTGTAGATTCTTCAAGGAATGGATTTGGATTATTGAAGTGATTTTGATAGCTTGCAGAGCTACAATCATGGTTACCAATAGCTACTGCCTGTGGTAAATTGCGAAGTATAGAGGCGGAAAGATATCCAGAATATTGGTCTTCTTGTTCTTTTAAATCTTTTGCGTCTTCATTACCTTTTACACTTACTTGGTCACCAGGGGATACTAAAAAGTCTATTTCTGGATGTTGTTCCATTGCTTTATTTAAAGTTACATTCCAGTTATAAGAGTCATTTCTAGCAGCTAAATCGTTACCTAATTTTTTACCATTAGATTCTGCATTTTTTTGTTTATATGAAGAACCAATCTGTGGGTCACCTACAAACATAAAGCTGAAATTATCTGGATCACCTGTTTTATATTCTTGAGCTTGTTGCCATTCACCATTTAATTTTACTTGATAATAATATGTGCTATTTGGTTTAAAACCATCAGCTGTTACTTTATTGCTATAATACTGCACACCATTGATTATAGTACCTTCTGTACAAGTACCTTTAAATTCTTTGGCATTTTTCATTTCTTTATTATCAGCAATACGTACCATTGCTTTATCTGTTTTTTCTTTAGAATACCAACCAAAATTTAATTTAGAAAAATCAGCGCCTGGTGTAAGTGCTACCTGTTCATAATTTGTTTTTAAATTATCCCAGCCAGCTTTCCACTGTTCCCAATTAGTATTATCAGAAATAGGTGTTTTAGTTTCTACCATTGGTTTTGTAGAAGCATCATTCCAATATTCTGTTGCCGCATAAGCAGTTAAAGAACCTGCACTAAGTGCTGCACTTAAACAAAGTGCTATCATCTGTTTTTTAGTTTTTCTAAAATGAAACATTCACTATCGCCTCTTAGTTTATATTTAAATTTAATTTATAGACTTATTTATTAAAATTTAAATTTAAGACTAGTATATACTGTATCAGCATCTTTATCTGTATCCATATCTTTACCATCAAAATAAAGAAGTTCGCCTAGAATATTTTCAGCAAAAGCATATTCTACACCAGCTACAAGACCTTTTTGACCTTCTGCAGCATCATCATAAGCAGTCTCAATAGTTACATTTTCTCCAAGATGACGATATCCTATATATGCTCCCCAAGAACCTGCATCTTTCGCACTTGCGCCTTTATACTGTATTTCTACACTACCTGCTTTATCATAGCTATTAGCATCAGCATTTTGTAAATACTGTCCAGCTAATGCAACATTTTTATCAAAATTATATTTACCGCCGACATACCATAAATTAGCTTTATTATCATCAACATCTAAATCTAATTCAACATCTTTATCTAATCCACTCAATAAAATATAACCTGCATTGAGTGCTAAATTGTCATTTGGTGTGTAATCAAACTGTACACCATAGTAATCAGCAGTGATATCTTTTGCTGTTTTACCATCAGGGATTTCACCATCATGATCGTTTTCACTGTAGCGACCAATAGCTATATTTGTATTAAATACATCACTACCAAAATTTGCTGTCATACCAGAAATTTCATCATCAAAAATCATGCCCTGACAAATATCTAAAGAAGTTCTACCAGCTGTTACTGTTGCACCAAATAAAGGACCTTCTACATATGCTTTGCTCACTTCTAATTCAGCATTGGAGTCTACTTCAGGATACATAGTGTATTCAATTTTAGCATTAGCAGTCCAATCACTATCACCAATATAAGCTTTTGGTTCAAGTTTAAATTCTAATTTATTAGAGCGTTTATCTTTTCCTTCATCATGATTTTCCTGCGAATATTTATATTTTAATTCGCCTTTCCATTTCACGTTGTCGGATTTTTTCTCTAAATCTGCAACGCGCACACCTAAATTATCCAATTCATCAGCAAATTCAACAGCCAATTTATCAACAATTGCTTTGTCTGCTTTTTCAAGATCTGTTCTCGCCATAGCTCGTGCTACAATCTGTGCCATTTCATAACGAGTCATAGTATTTTGACCTTGATATGTACCATCTGGATAGCCATCAATCACGCCATCATTAGCAAGTGTAGTAACTGCATCATATGCCCAACTATCAGCTGGCACATCACTAAATGGATTAGTTGCTGCAAAAGATGTACTTGCTATTCCCATCATTAAACTTGCGGTGATTGCACTTGTAATAAGCTTTTTCTTAAACATTAAATATTCCTCCAAAAATGATTAATATACTCTACCTAAAAAAGTAAAAACAAATTTGCTCAAAATAACTCCGATTAATTTTTCAGAGAAATATTTCAAAACGGTTACTATTATAAAAAGATTTTTTAAAATTAAAATCAATAATTTGTAAAAACCATATTAAAGATATGTAAAAAATATGTAACAAAATATATTTAAATAAAATAAAAGTAAAATTTCACGCTATATTTATTTTTATATGCCAATACTATAAAATATTAAATATCATATACTTCATAATATTAAATTAAAAAAGTAGGTGTTTCTATGCGAATATTATTTGCTGAAGATGATAAAAGACTATCTAAAATGATTGATTTTCTTCTAAAAAAAGAAAATTACATTGTAGATTGTGTATATAATGGACAAGATGCTATTGATTATGCTAATTTATCAGATTATGATATCATCATTTTAGATTGGATGATGCCTTTAAAATCCGGTATCGAAGTATGTAGATATCTGCGAGCCAAAAATAATCAAACTGCTATTTTAATGCTGACAGCTAGGGATTCTCTTGAAGATAAAATCGATGGTCTAGATAGTGGAGCCGATGACTATTTAGCCAAACCATTTGAATTTCCAGAGCTACTAGCTAGAATAAGAGCTCTATCTCGTCGCATCAACAAAACATTTTATAATGATATCATTGAATATAAAAATCTAAAATTAAATTGTTGTAATGCTATTTTGACTTATAAACAAATAGAAGTATCTTTAAGCCCTAGAGAAAATCAACTCATGGAACTATTAATTAGAAATATACATCAAATTCTACCTCGTGAACAAATTATTGATAAAATCTGGGGATACGATACTAATATAAATTCCAATACTTTAGATGTAACAATAAAATCTCTACGTCAAAAATTAACTAAATTATCATTAAGTGATTGTATCCATACCATTCGTGGTATCGGTTATAAATTTGAAATGGATATATAATATGTTTACAAAATTCAAAGAAAAAATCGTTAAAGATTATTGCTATCTTACTATATTACTATTATTATTTGTATCATTTTCTTTATATATTGTAGGTTTTTCTATATCGTATAAAAGCCAATTATCTCATATAAAAATGCTCGCTATTGAAGAAAGTGAAGACTTATTTTATAAAATCAATACTAAGGATTTAAAAAATTTTCCTAAAGATGATGATAACTCACCTGAAGAAGATAATTATTTCAATAAAATTTTCATCTATGGATATACTAAAGACCATCAATTAGTATTTGAACATAATAATATGGAATGGTCTGAAAAATCTATCACTAAAATTATTAATGATAATTCACTTTCTTTTCATAAGGTATATTTTGATTTTAATTTAGTTGATAATCGCCATTTGAAATATTTAATTTATATGCGCTATCCACTCTTAGAAAATAATATATTTTTAGGTGAAGTCTATGTTGGCATAGAAATAACTCATTGGGTGCGTGAACAAATTCGCATATTCTTCATTTTATTAATAATTATTTCTCTATCCTTATTTTTTGTGCGCTATGTCGCTTATAAAATGGCAAATAAAGCTATGCAACCTGTCGTTCAATCGTTTGAGCAACAAAAACAGTTTATTGCCAATGCCTCTCATGAATTGCGAACACCTTTAAGCATTATAATGTCTGGATTAACTGTATTAAAAACAGATGATGAAAATAATCTCTCTAAATTTTCCATAGATACTATTGATGATATTAATGATGAAAGCTTAAAGATGAAAAAGCTCATTGACAATTTATTATTATCTGCAAGAAATACTAATAATACATTAACTGTGCATAGCACTAAATTTAATCTCAACAATCTCATCAATAAAATCTACACTAAATTTTCTTTATTAGCTAAAAATAAGCAAATAACCCTCAAAATTTCTAACCCTCCAGATATTTTTATAACAGCTGATATGTCTCATATCGAACAAATATTAGCCATCTTAGTGGATAATGCTATTAAATACAGTGATGAAAATAGTTCTATTTTTATCACCATAACAGAAGATAAACAATGTATAAAAATTGCCATCAAAGATAGTGGTCCTGGCATATCCATTGAAGATTTACCGCATATATTTAAGCCATTTTATCGTGCTAATAATACTCGCACTTATTATGGTAATGGTCTTGGTTTATCAATAGCTCAAATACTCGCTCAAAAAAATCACAGTAATATTCTCGTTGAAAATAATAAAGAAAAAGGTTCTTGTTTTACTTTAATAATCTCTAAAAATTAATATTGTAATTTTTATTTTCACTTCAGCTTTTTTTCAGAATGCTCCTTTATGATTTTCTTAAATTAATCATAAAGGAGTTATTTTTATGAAATCGCAGCAAACTTCATCTCAATTATTCGACTTTAAAAATCTCGACAAAACTTCTATTTTTACTATAGCTATAATCTTCATAATTTTATACCTCTGGCATCTTGGTCTATACCCCTTGATAAACCCTGACGAAGGCAGATATGCTGAAATTCCTCGCGAAATGCTTGCTAATAAAAATTTCATTACTCCATATTTAAATAGCGTAGAGTATTTTGAAAAGCCAGCTCTTCAATACTGGATTACAGCTTTTTTTATGTATATATTTGGCGAAAATGAATTTGCCGTGCGTTTATTTCCTGCTCTATGTGCTTTAGGGGGTATATATTTAACAGGATATTTAGCTACTAAGATGTTTAATCGCCAAACAGGTTTTCTAGCTAGTATTATAATTGGCAGTTCCTTTCTTTATTTAATTATAGGCTCTTTAAATATCTTAGATATGGCAATATCTTTTTTCATCACCCTATCTATGGTGAGTTATTATCAATTTAGTACTACATTAAAATCAAAATATCTATATATATTTTACGCTTCTATGGCTTTTGGTACTCTGACAAAAGGTCTAATCGCTATTGTTTTAACCGTTGCCATTATATTTTGTTATTGTTTGCTCACTAAAAATTTAAAACTACTATTGAAAAGTATTTCTCTTATCGGTATATTGATTTTTCTCGTGATTTATGTGCCATGGTTTTATTTAGTTTGCAAAGATAATCCAGACTTCTTCTATTTCTTTTTTATCCATGAACATTTTTTACGCTATTTAACTAAAGTTCATGACCGTTATCAACCTTTTTATTTCTTCATACCTTGTATCATTTTAGGGATTTTCCCATGGACTGGATTTTTTATCTCCTCTTTATTATCCAAATCACCAAAAAGAACATGGTATAAATTTATAACTAATCCTCATAGACATAAATATATTTATTTATGTCTATGGTTTAGTATAATTTTTGTTTTTTACTCCATGTCAGACTCTAAACTCGTCCCTTATATAGTTCCTTGTTTGATGCCTATGGCTATATTGATTAGTCGTCATTTAAATCACATTTCTTATCAGACAACTAAAATAAAAATTGCTCTATTTATTAACGCTTTTATTTCCCTGCTCATCATTGTTGCTTTAATCGTAACAGCTATTAAAAGCGATTTCATCAGTTTAGAGGAATTTATCTTTTCTGGCAGTTTCATCATTTTAGTGTTATTTATCTCTAATCTAATAATATTTATATCTTGGTATAAATATAAAAATTTCTCACAAATAATCGCAATTTATGCTATATCTGCTATTTTATTTAGCTTTTCTTTACAACCTGTAATCACACAAGTAGCTCAACATCGCACAGGAAAAGAAATTGCTCAAGTAGTAAATACATTAAAAACAAAAGATACGCTGATAATCTCCTATAAAGATTATCTTCAAGATTTACCATTTTATACAAAATCCCGCATTGCCATTTATGATTATCTAGGTGAATTAGAATTTGGCTCTAAGCACGATAGCGGACAGGGCTGGTTCTTTAACAAAGAAGAATTTTTATCCACATGGCAACAAAATCCTTATGCGATATTAGTCGTTCCTCAAAAATATAAACAAGAATGTTTAGCTGAATTAAATGATGAAAATGCTGTTATTTACTTTGAAACTAATAAATATTTAATCATCACTCATAACTAAATAAAAAAGCATGTTAAAGATTACGAAATTCAACATAACCTTTAACATGCTATTTTTATTTAAAACTCAAATTTTTCTACTGCACCATCATGAGTTAAGATAAATTTTTCCTGTTGAGGAATATTTCCTCTTTTATCCTTAGGTGGAATAATTTCATATTTTTCTAAAGCTTGTATACATGCCGTATTTAAATCTTGATATTCTTCTTCACTTAAACCTAAATTAGATTTTTCAGCAGGTAACACAGGATAAGCCTGTATTATTTTGCCCTGCTCATCCATGATATATTCCACTACTATGATAATAGCTTCGCCTTCTGGCACTAAATTATAATCATAAATAGGTTTTTCTTTATGTTTATAAGTTGGCATTAAATCCTTAGAATCTTTTACATCGCTAAAATTCAATACAAGATTTTCTTTTGATATCTCTTTAACTACGATTTTTGTATCTTTATATGTGCGAAATTTGTGTCTAGGTTCTTTTTTTACTACAGGTTCTGGCTTTTTTTCTTCTGGTGGATTAATTGTTTCTATTGGTGGTTTTTGCTTTTCTAATTCTTCTTCATCAACAACTATTTCCGATTGAGCATTGATGTCTTCTGCCTCTTCAACTACTATATCATTTGACTCGTCCTCTTGAGTTATTCCAATATCTACATACGTAATATCTTCATCAGCAGAGGATTGTAGCATTGATTTTTCGTTTAATTCTTTTGTTATATTATTCATAACATATCCACCTAGAGCAAAAATCCCTACATGCAAAACGATAGATATTACTAATCCTACTTTTACATAATTTTTAGCTTTCATCATAAAATCCTTCTATGTTCAAATTAATAATATAATTTATCAAGAACGATATAATAAAAATACTCCCAAGCAAATGATGATGATACCACCTATTTTATTCAAAGTCATTGATTCGCCAAAATAAAAATAACCCACAAAAGCAGCTATGATATAACCTATGCTTAAAAATGGATAAGCATAACTTACTTCTACTCGTGAAAGTACCATGAGCCAAACAACAAAACTTATCACATAGAAAATAAGCCCAGACCATACATAAATATTTGTGCTAGCTTTTAAAACCATGGTCAATATGGAATTAATATCTACTTGTATGCTTCCTATCTGCGACATACCTTTTTTTAAAACTAATTGAGCAGCTGCATTTAACAATACACCTGTTAATCTGAACCTCCCACGACTAAAGTCGTGGGGTTCTCGGTCAAGTATTCTAACGAATACAGTATCTCCGAGCTATCCCCATAGTTCCTACGGTTCTTGTATATGTTATTTAAGCTATATTTAATATTCTTAATCCTTCATTTCTAATATTTATAGCTGCATTTACATCTCTATCGTGATGTGTTTTACATTTAGGACAGTTCCATTTTCTAACACTTAAGTTTTTTACTTCAGTATTTTTATATCCACAAACATGACATAATTGGCTTGAAGGATAAAATTTATTTATTTTGACAATAATTTTGCCAAACCATTTGGCTTTATATGTTAGTTGTCTCATAAACTCTGACCAGCTGACATCAGCTATATTTCTTGCTAATTTATGATTTTTCATCATGTTTTCAACCTGCAAATCTTCAAGACAGATTACATCGTAATTTCTGATAAGTTGACATGTTACTTGATGTAGTAAATTATGTCTTTGGTTGGCAATTCTCTCATGCAACTTTGCTACTTTTACTCTAGCTTTTTCCCAATTTGAGCTTCCTTTTGTTTTTCGAGAAAGCTCTCTTTGGAATTTAGCTAATCTAGTCAGTAATTTTTGCAAATATTTAGGATTGCTATATTTTACTGCATCTGAGGTTATGACAAAATCCTTTATCC